>Ga0307507_10001700_pt1 | contig 48742 bp, 14 predicted proteins | sample 7_EM_MG_FD_207223 | JGI IMG/M metagenome (GOLD analysis project Ga0307507, IMG submission 207223) | Populus trichocarpa ectomycorrhiza microbial communities from riparian zone in the Pacific Northwest, United States - 7_EM | ecosystem: Host-associated > Plants > Roots > Unclassified | place...
AAGAGAGCCAAGGTCGAGCCAGCCATGACCGCCGATGAGGTAGTCAAGACCGCCGATGAAATGGTCAAGAGAGCCAAGGTCGAGCCAGCCATGACCGCCGACGAAGTAGTCAAGACCGCCGACGAAATGGTCAAGAGAGCCAAGGTCTAGCTAGCAACAAACGCCGTGGACCCAACCAAGCAATATCGCCGTTCTTTCTGACGCCAAGAGCAGTCCATGAACCCCGAACTTTCCTGCTGTGCTAGGAGAATTTGAGTCAGTCTGTCCGATATCTGCTTGGGTTACCTCGTGCAGGATAAGAAATATTTAGTGGATCGAATTTTGTGATTTGGGAAGTGGTGTAGGTGGAGGTTGGTGTTTGAAATACTCCAGTTATATATAAGAATGAAGTTTTAGTCTCTTTGGGACCTCTTTTGGTCTGTCTCCCGGTACAGTTCGTGATCGTGATCGTGATTTCATTCAGGGTGATTTACTATATGTAACTGTCAAGAATATCCTATGCTTAGTAATACGGCACTCTGCCTTACCACTTCGCTTGATTTGATAGACATCTCAGTTTGTAGTCTCATACGATATTACTTGGCTAGCGTATAGACAGGGGCCTCAAGTGTACTTGCGCGCAAGTAACTCTGAGCTTGGCCTCTTTCAATGGTATCGTTGACCTAGCAATCTGTCTTACGGTAACTACAGTCGGGGGCAAAACTAACCCTTATCCCTGCGAAGCGAAGTAGGAAGGTTGGCTGTGTCCCAGCGTGGTTTTCAATATCAATATTGCCAATCAGATTGATCAATATTGGCACTAGTCAATATTGGCGAGTATTGGCGAGTATTGGCGATATTTGTAATATTTACAGATCTTCTTGGCACCCCTTAAAAATTTTTTAACCTTACCATTATACGGATAGATTATTAAACATTATAGCTTCTAAAGCAGACTTATTACCTACATTAGACTCCTTTAATACAGAGAAGTCACTAAACCGCCAGCAAAAGAAGACTTCTAACCTATAAACACATACTCGGGCTCTGGATGAAGATGAGGATACACACTATAAGAGAATAAGGCTTATATACTGCAAACATTGTATAACAACAGTACATTACTCAAAATCTACCACAAACTTTTAAAATCACCTAAGAACTAAGCATAATATCCACTTAGAAAAGCAAGAGGGCCCTATTTATACAAAAACCTATAATTAACTTTAACATCTTTATATACAGCTCCGCGATACAGAGCAGTCAAACAATATTAATACGCTTGCCCTTTAAAACACTCTAAATTAGGAAGCTATTGCTATAGCACTTGTTTCCTTAATAACCATACAAAGACTCCCATTTAGAATAGTTAAATGGCCAGAGTTTTACATATTTTGTAGGGTCCTTAATCTAAAGGTTAAGGGTTATATTACAACAGCTTACTCTATGGTTGGTAATATAATCCAGAATATATTTACAGTGCAGAAGGATATCGTACAAAAAAAGCTTTAATTAGTAATATCCAAGGTTTATCTCTTACTGGATATCTAGACGTCCCCAAATCAACATCTTTTGCTTAGGGTTTGCGTATACTTTGTAGATTAAAATGAAAGATTAAAAAGAGGCCTTCTTGCGCTTTATACAACTCCATCATATAGCGGAGAGGATCAGTTCTAGACGCTGCTTCCAATACTTTAGAACTATGGTATTGTACAAAGCCTTGGTGCTATTATCGCTAATAATATATCTATAAATAACATCCTATGTTATACAATCCAGAAGTATCTTTAAGAAGAATATAATATGGAGTGGAAATTCATACACCAACAAATCCAGTGTAATAGCTATATTGTCCACCTTGCTATTAAGGCCTTCCTTTTCTAAGACTTAATTTAAGAAAATAAGCTTATATTATACAATATTAAGGATAAGAGGGGACTTTAAGTTAACCTAAACTCTAGGAGTAGCCAATTTTAAGCTCTTAGTGCACTAGGTAAACTCTATAACATTATTATACACACTTAAAGCTCGCCTAGCCGTACAAAAGACTTCCTTACTCTTGCTTAAAGAAGAATTCCATTAGATAATTATATGAGATGGAATAGCTAGCATCAGATGCTTTAGGTTACCTTAGAGCATAAGTTAGCAATTAATCTTTATATAAAGAAGCATACTAAGACCTTAGGCGAAGATTTCTTAACTCTATAGGATTGGACTTCGCTTTATACAACGTATAACTTCCTCTAGATCTTTAAGAGGGTAATATTAGAAACTTAAGGACATAATGCAACAATCTCAAGCATTCTCTTTCTAATGGATATTCTTATAAGGCATTTCAAGCAGAGTCTTATAAGAATTCTCTTTACTTTTAAGAGTTTTTCTAATGTTGTATAATAGGAACACTATAAGAATAATAGCTACTTTAGCAAAAGAATTTAAATTAGATGGAAGGTGTTTAATAAATACTACCTAAAGTCTAATAAATCCCCGTTATATGCTGCGGCAATTATTCTTTATCCTAAACGTCGTATGAGGTATATCCAAGCAAATTGGGAAAAAAAGTGGCAGAAAGCTGCACTTAAAAAGGTTAAAGGACTTTAGGAGGATTACCAATTGCAAGCTCTTAGGCCTGAGACTCTTTCTACTCAAATATCAGCTTTACCTTATAGGCAAGCCTCTACTAAACAAGAACTAGATTTATATAATTAGATTGTTAAGGATCTTAATAAGTTTACTTGACCTTAAAGCCAAGACAAGTACAACAACTATATTACTAATCCTCTAAGTTAGATTAGAAAGCTTTCTGCCCTTAAATAGTAGTGCCAAAAGCAATAGTATATATAATGGCCACGACTATTGCTACTAGCTATTACTATTCTATTAATTCCAGTAATAAGTAATAAACCAGAATAATCCTTTTTAGGAGCACATTATACAATCTCATAGGAGAGAATACAAATGGGTATTAAGTGTCTTAAAAGAGTAGAATATTTAAAACAGTGGCAGCGAACTAAGCTCTTACTTAAGGTTATTTAACTTATTTTTTTATACAAAGCTTTTAATTTAATAATATCTATCTTAATTATCTCCATATACTGATCTGTTTTGGTTTCATTATATAAGATAACTACTTAGCTTACACAGCACGTTAAGCCATAGATCTTATATAAGTGCTGCTAACAATCCTAACAGCTAGATATGTGCTAATATGTGCTAAATAAAAGTTTATATATACCTTATGCAAGAACAATTGCGTTTTAGGCTGTAGCCCTAGGCTTATTGTCAATTAATAACGGTACCGCTGCCGTACTGTTCCCACTATTACCACCAAGCCCTGCTAGCAAGCGCAGAGGTTCACTGTTATTACCTCTATCCTCATCTTATACGGAGCAGCGGGATGCATAGTCACGCCATTTATAATTCCTATATATTCCGCCAAAGTGCCTAGGTACCTAATAACACAATAGGAATAGGCGGTAGCCTAGGCAAGCGCCAAGGCACACAGCGTACAGGTTACCCACCACCTGACCCTAAGATTGTATAAGGATGGCGTTAATATACAAAGGCTGGTATAAAGCTATCTAATAAGGGGAGATCGCGCCTCGTACAAACTCCACATCCTGCCCTGGAAGGGCCAGCAACGCACGGCTCTATAAACTGTGACACCAGGGAGCCAACTGCTGCTGTCCTATAATGAGGACGGGGTTGGCGTTGGGGCTGGCAAGGGCGGCGGCGGCGGCGGCAGCGTTGTAGAGGATAAGAGCCCTAAGTTAATATTAGCTTTATATAATCTTTCCGGAGGATATACATATATTATTATTGCTATTGTTGGTAAGGTGAAGTTAAAGTTAAAGTAAAGGGTTAATGTTAAAAGATTGTACAAAGGCGCGCTATTATATGACTAGATTACATAGCTTAAGTCATATAATTATATTATAAAACTGCCAATCTATGCTAATAATTTGTATAATATTTATTTTAAAACAAGTATATTTCTATTATAATAATTTTGTCCAAAAATTGCCAATATTCCAATATTAACACTACAAATATTGACAAATGCCAATATTTTATTGGCTGGATTTTCGCTTATTGAAAACCACGCTGACTGTGTCCAGGAGCATGGGTTCAATTGACCGCAGGAACCAGGGCACAGTTCCACTATCTTATGAACTTTATGCGTGTTATTGATCTTTGTACCTCGTGAATGTATCGTAGGTGTCTTTGAAGTGACTTCAAAATTCTCTAACTTCAAAATTCTCTATTTTGCTCCACGTGATATCTGCCCGTCGGCTTACGCTGTTCCAAGCGTCATAATACCGTGCCCTGGCTTTCGCTTTCGACCCGGTCACAACACACTACACATAGCCAATATGGCTTCCACCGAGCCACAGCACGGTGAAGAGAGCGTAAATCAATCATCAAGAATGACGTTTATTCCTTTGGGTACGTAAGGTCGGTTCCACCAATTTCTGACACAGTTTCCAAGCTCACATCTGCTTAGAGAACAACCCTAAAATAAACATGCGGATAGTTGGCCCCCCAACTAAAATTTTGACTCGAGTTTGTAATTTAGAGCTTTATTATATAGACTTTAATTAATATATATAGAGATGAGGTTTTCCAGGGGGAGGCCGCCTGGGACCCCCCTATATAGAGCTTTTGCTTAATTTAGAAGCAGTAGTAAGACTAAGGCGCTTTGGTCGCCGCTAGGTAAGCATCTACTGCAGTGACCGAGGCGCCCTACTTGAACTAAACTTAAAGGTTATATTAGTCACGAATCTAGTACATATTTAAACTGCAGAGCTTTAATATAGAGCCCTCTACGTAGGATCTAATATAGTAGATTGTGATTTTAATTTAAAGCTTTATATACTAAATATTTTTAATGCCTAATAAATAAATCGCCGCATGGCTGGAATTAAAGTCTACTACCCCAACTTAATTAAACATGTGTGTAAAAAGAGACATAACGGTATGCCGAGACCCCTCCCCCCAATAGGTAGAGGCGGTGCGGCCACAGTTGTCAGATAATCTGTATTCTGTAAAGGCGTGGGTCACGTGCACGAGTCACGTGCACGGAGCCCGTGCACTGTAAAATCTCTTCGTAGCTCAAAGCCCTAGGGAATAGCAGTTGGCTTTATTCTTAATTACCTTAGAGATTAAAATAATATAGGAGAAATGGTAGGAGCGCTGGCCATATATAACAAACTTCTAGTCACGGTAAAAGAATCTAAAGTTTAATCTAGAGACCCTAACGCGCAGGGACTATTACTACTGTTAATAATAGCGTATATAGAGTAGAAGCAAAGGAAACAATATCCGCAACCGTCCTTTAACGATTGCGGTAGAATACGGTATAAGATTTAAGCTTACTGAGTTCTATTTATCTGATTGCGCAGTACCCAATTATGTTAAAATTACCCCCTATAGCAATTGCTCCCAGTATAAGCATATAATAGAAGAAGTGGATAAATTTAAATGGAATAAGAAGCTAATGGATTTGGCTAGTTCTAAGATATGGAAACGGTACAAGCTAAAGGATATTAAGAACGCAATTAAATTAAATAACGACCTAGCTGCGCACGCTGAATTTAAGGATGCTGGTGGTACTTTCTTTAAGCTTAAAGACGTCCATAACGCTGGCGTAGAGTGGAAATTAAAGAACTCTTATTCTAAACTACTTGGAGCTGGTTTAGAGGTTAATATATAGTGGTTAGAGCTCGCAGAGTTTCTTAAGGGAGGTAAGTTCGCTATACAATTTTCCTAATTAGGCTATTTCCGTCAACTCCAAGCAACTTTAAAAAATTTCTACTAATATTATTAATTAAATAGAGGGCTATAATTGTTGAAATATAACCACCTAACGTTAAGACGGTATTATAAGTATGGGTATAGTATAGGCAGATACCTCTAGGCTTAAAACCCTTACCCACTATAGTGCTTAGCTCATAATAATAGACGCTACTTATAATACAAATTCAGTTAATTAGTACCTATTTACACTTATAGTACGCAACTCCTACGGTAGCTATTAATCTTGTATATTCTTCCTTATAAGTTACCAAGACGCTAATATAATATTAACCTATTTAAATAAGGTTATTAAGTGGTAAGTTATATATAGGTTTTAGCTATGGCAGGCCTCCTACCTAACCCCTTATATAATACCTAAACCTCTATTTTATACAGTAAAATCGTCTAATCTAGTATAGATGCGGGGGCTGCGGAGGATGGAACCCTTAGTATTTTATTACTAATAATTCTGCTGCTAAACAAGGAGCTATTCAAGAGGCTTTTCTAGGTCCTCCTATATCTACTAAGGTAGTTTAGCACCTTCTATACCAAAGACATTTTGGTAAGACTCTTAAACGTAAATTTAGTGGCAACAAATATAAAGCGATGTTGCGGCACTGCCTTTTAGCCCTTATATATAGGCAAATGGAAAAGGGGTGCATAGACTTAATTTATATAGCTATTAAATCTTTGCCTATACCTAACTATAAGGCGGGCTTAGATTATATTTAGAAAGAGTTAATTAAGAAGATACTACTTTGGGTGCAGTATAAGCGGGAATATTTAATAATGCTAATTTAAATTAGGTCAATAAATGTAGTAGAGGCTTGGTATAAAGTTTTAAAATACTTATTTGGTAAGGGAGAGCTTTATAAAACCTCCCTTACTAGCTGCGCTAAGCATGTTATAATTACTGCAAAGGATTATAATATAATAATAATTCATTGCTTAACGTCCAATTTGGATCCCTATTGGGCCCACGCGGACTACTCCTTATATACATATAGGAAGAAAACTCTATATAAGAAAACCCTGTGATCTATCTCCCCGCCTTTTAGGACTCGCCTACTAGCGCCTACGAGGCGCCTACAAGTCGCCTGTGGTGCTCTACTACCTTACTTTTTAACCTCTTTAGGAACTACTGCTGCCGTAACAAGCCTATGGACGCGCTAGTATTATAAACTTTACTCTACTACTGTAGAGTCATTAGGGGGCGCCTATTACTCGCCCCTTTGCCTTTTATTACTATTTCCTTTACAACCTAAAACTAGTCTAGTATATTTTAGCTAATAAGCCACTAGATAACCGCCTTAAGACCTTTCTATGTTAAGAGTAGTATATTATAGTTCTCTATACCAGCTGCTAAGAGCATTACTTCTCGGTTGGTATATTAGGGGCATAACAGTATTACATATTTTGGTATCTGTCTTAGCCAGCCACATTCGCATCTTAGGCTACCTACTAAGACGCCTACCCAGTAGAGCTAATCTTTTAGTCCTATTATTCCTGTTCTTAAAAGTGTTGCCATTATATTTTTTACCTTTGCTAGGCCTTCTTAGAGCCCTTAGGTGTTTATCCCCTATGGCGTTAACTATGCTATAGCTTAAGTTCCTCTTGCCTGGGTTAGCCTCTATACCTTTAACTCCTATACGCCTTTTTAGCGTTAGTCTAGCCAGTATTATATTACAGTAGATGGTTTCCTAGCGTTCTTTTATACTCTACTTTAGCTCCTTTCTCTCTCTTACTATTGTCTTTACTAGCCCCTTACGCATTTCCCTTCCTCCTCTATATAGGCCTAGGCCCTAATATAACACCATTCTTCTTCTGCTTTCTTTACCTATTTCTCTAATATATCTTCCCTGCTTTAGGGTTATTAGTTTATTCTCTTATAGGGCACCCTAGGGTCCCTCCATAGATTATTTAGGCGTGTCTTAATATACTTTATAATATTAGAGTTATGTTTATTTTACACCCTTTATATTACAGCGGCTTTAATATATAGTTATAGGGGGGGAATATTAGCTTCCTTCTTAAGCAGTGCTATAGCCGTTCGCTTATACCCACCTATTATACTCTAGAGGCAGGCTATTTGGACCTTTTAGAGTAGTTTAAGGAGTAATTTAGGGGGGCCTTTCTTAGTTTCTCCAATGGCCCAGATACTGGATCTATATGTTATAGTTAGCCAGACAACTGCTGTATATAGTAGGCGTGACCTCTGGAAGTATAGGCCCTATATATAATTAACATTCCTAAATAATGCAATATACTATGCTTGGCCCTTACGGGACGCTTACGCCGCATATATGCTCTACTAGAGCCTGCTGTCTACCTATACTCTTAATACCCTTAGGCCCTAAACTAGATGGCCCCTAAAGCCTTAGATATAAATTATATGCTAGAGATCTGCAGATTAGTTACATTTTCTTATAAAATGGATTAGCTAGTATTTCTCTGGTAAGAATTAGACTTTATATTATCTTGCCTATTCTATATAGGTGTTATAGGCTTTCTCTAGTATTATGCAGTTCTCTATAGCTGTTAGCCCATATATAATTAGGTTTATATTATTAATAAAGCCTATCCCCTAGGTTGCCTCTTCCTTAAAGGAGTTAAGCAGGTTGCTTATAAAGAAGAGGAAGAGTATAGGCAAGAGGGGTAATCCTTATAGTATTCCTATTGCAACTGCAATGGGGGGGCTTTAGTATCCGCTAAAGACTAGTAATGTTTCTTTTAGGCCTGTAAACCCTTAAATAAATTATATAATCTATTCTGGGAAGCCCTTTATCCTAAGGATGTATAGAAGGCGCTTATAGGGTACGTTATTATGGGCACCGCTAATATCTAGGCTAAGCATTAACACTACAAAGTCCCTTCGCATCGCCCATACAGATTTAATAGTGGCAGCAAGTAGCGTAAGTACTAATAGTATTAAGCAGTTCTCTTTTGCCCCTATTTAGCTTTATAGCAGTAGGGCGTGTTCTTTAGCCGTATCTGCTATGCGGTCCGCTATTACCCTTTCTAAGATCTTGCTAAGGGTGTTTTCTAAGGCAATAGGACGGTAGCTTCCTGGGGTTAAGTAGTCTGCTTTACCTTCTTTTTATAGAATAACTGTTATTATAGCTCTACCAAGTTATAGGTAGTAGCCTATAGCAAAGCATACTCTAGCTATGTCTGCAAGCTAAGGTGCTATAAGTAGTCCACAGGTCTTTAAGGCTTTATTTAAAATCCTATCCGGTCCTAGTACCATATTGTTTAAAAGGCGGCTAATAGTTCTGGCCATTTCCTCTATTGTTATGTCGCTGTCAGCCCACAGGCGAATTACCGGTGTTTCGCCTATAATGTTACTAAGGTTAGCTAGAACCGGTTAGGGGAAGAACCTTTCTATAAGGATCTTTACCTTCTCGTCGTTGTTATTAGTGGCCTATAATTCCCCTGCTCTTTATAGGGGCGGTAGGTATAGGTCTTCTACTAGGCGCCCTGCCTTTTTCTTTGCCTATTTTGCTATAGCCCAAAGGCCCTTGTTATGGGGGAGGCTCGGGTTAAAAGTGTGCTCAAAGGATTATAATATACGCGCTCATACTATAGAGCTTAATTTTTAAATAAAGCAAAACTCTATAGTTCTTAAAACCCCCTAAATGGAAAGTCTTCCTTATCTAGTATAGATGTTAATTATTAACAAACTCAAAATCGCAGAAAAGAAGGCTAAGAAATGCAATAATGACAATAGCAGGGAGCTCTTAGATAAGGTTAGCTGCTTATATAGCTTCTACTAACAGTATTAACTCCCCTACCGCTATATCTGGAGTAATAATAAGGTGTTTAGCTATCTATAGGATAAGGATTTTAAACAATATAAGTGTATATAGGAGGACTGTAGCTTTAAAACGTACTATAGCGATAATAAGGAGTACATTGTAAAGGATATTAATAAGAATCCTTTTACTTCTTAGCGGACGCGGCTTAAAATAAAGGAGGCTCTTAATAATATTAAGGATTGGTTTTATTAAATTAAGGAGAAAGCTACTTAATCGGAGGCTAATATACGCAAGAAATTAATAAATTGGTGGCTCTTAAAGCTTAATTAAGTTGCCAGTAAGGTATGGCAATAGGGTATTAAGAAGTTTATTAAGGAAACAGGTATGGCAGTAGAGATCTATAGCTGAGCAGAAGGCAAAGGACTAGAACACCAGAAAATCTATATACAATTAATGCCTTATACATTTGAATAACCTTATGCTTCAAATTTGATGGCGACAATAAGAGGCAACGGGCGATGGTAAGGGAGGACGCGTTCTCCGTTGTTGACTATGGCACGCCCATAGTAAATATTGGGGATCGAGTCCACCAGGGCACCGGTGGTGGCTTGCGCACGGTATCTTGGCATTCTGCGCTTTAGAAGCTCCCCCGTTTTCGACGGCCTATAACTATAAATAAAGAGTGCTATATTAGGCACTTCTAACTTTAAAAGGCTTATTCCATTAATTTTGGCGTCCCATACTCTAAATCATAGCTATATATACCCTACAATGTCCTTATATTCCAGACATTATTTAGATTATTTTCCGCACACTATACGCCATTTTGTCTAGCTATATTACACTTATATATATACTTATTAGAGTGAAAGTAACCATAACTATACGAGAGTATTTCCCAAACATATATAGTATACCTTTAGAGACAAGTTAGCTGCTTTCTATAGATAGTAAGGAACGATCTTACAAATTTAAGGCAGATTGCTAGCTCTTTTTTTTTTATAGGAATTTGTAGTTTTATAGCCTTTTTTAGAGTAATATTTCTTTAAGCTATTGGTATGGAACAGAGCTAAGGAAAGTGGACTTTGGTAGGTATATAAACTATTAATACTTACCTCTACTTAAATAAGGCTGGATTTATGCATATTAGTGCAGATATATTAGCAGCAAAGATGCATAAAAACAGCTATATACAGCAAGAAAATGCACTTAGATATTTAGACTATTTTATTTTAAGGTGCCTACGGTAAGGCTCTAAGATATTAAGTAGTAGCCTTATAGGTGTCGCCAACTAATAAATATGGTTCCTTTTATATCTTAGACATTAATATCTAGTAATGCTACCTTAAGTTAATGTCTAAAATAAAGTAGGGGCGCTAAGTAGGCCATTCCACTATAGGCTTAGTGGGGGCATCCTAAGAGGATATTTTTGCTATAGATGCCTCTGTTAAGAGGATAGTGCCTAAAATATGCCTCTAAGCAAGCTTGTACGGTATAAACTGCTAATTTAGCAGCGAGATAATAAATATATACGCTTTAGATACCGCCCTTTATCCAGCTCTTTTACCTATTACTATAAAGCCTTTATTTATATAGAAGCTCAAAAGCACTCTACTTTAGTACAGCTAAGTAGGCATATAAATAATAAGTTGATTCCTCCTACTGCCATGATTATATCTGTTTAATTAGTATTATTAGCTAGTGCCTCTTCCCCGCCGGAGGCTATATACTATATCTTATCCTTAACAAACCCAAATAGCGACTTATCTTGCCTAAGCCAACGCTTTATCTTATTATATTCCCCTTATATAAGCTAAAAGGATGTCTATGGATTTTGATTGCTATGTCTTCCCGCTTAGATGTCTCTAAGAAGCGCAATAACTTAGGGAGCTTAGGTAAAGGCTTTCTTATTAGTTGGCGGAGGCGTTAAAGACGCGCCTACAAAGCTTAAAGGCGATATAATATGCTGAGATTCTTTTAGAGGAGGCTGCGATATATATATAGCTGTATGCCATAGCATAAGATAGGCTATATCCTAAAGTTAAATGGTAGTCATCTTAAGGACTAGTTGGGGTTTAGAGGTTTTGGCATGGTTTAGTTAATTTAGCAACCACGCCAAGCCAATCGCCAAGCAGTGGAGGCAGTGCATTACCGCCACAACGCCATACTCTAGATAACACCAACTACAGTTCCCTATTTACTCTACATTCTCTATTCTTTAATCTTAGGAGGTAGACCCTTAATATGGGTCTGTCCAGAGCAGGTCAGCTATCCTCCCTACTAGTATAATTAAGGCATTTGTCTGCCTCTAACAAGACTTAAGTAGTAAATGTTTAACATATGGTTCTAAAAGTAGTTATCTTATTACTTAATCTAGAGGATGCTTAAAGCTTCACTATAGTAAATTAGTAGAGTAATATCCCTCCTTATAGGTTGAGAAACCTACTAGGCCAAGAAAAATAAGGGGTATTTTAGCTATAAGGACCGAGCTCTAGAAGCTATATAGTTGGTATTAATAGAGTCGATTTAATAACTATCTGTTATACAATAAATATCAGCTCTAGGGCCTAGGGGCTTAGCTGCCTTACTAAGCTGTTGTCAGATAATCTGTATTCTCTAAAGGCGTGGGTCACGTGCACGAGTTACGTGCACGGAGCCCGTGCACTGTAAAGTCTCTTCGTAGCTCAAAGCCCTAAGGACGTCAATTAACGATTAAGTTAAGATCATCAATTAATTAACCCATTTCATTAATAAACTGCTTTATATGCACTTTATGACAGTTATAAGCCCAGTCCGCCGACTTAAGAAGCTATTCAGCTATTACTTAATTATTTAAAGAAATTCTACCTTATCGTCAGACTCTGATATCTTATTATTAAGACGCAGACTCTAATAGAAATCCTATTTTAATTGTTACAGGATAATTCTGACACGATTCTGACATATGATTCTATGAGATTCCATAAGATTCCACCTTAATTGTTATAGGATGACCCTAATAATAAGGACGATCTTAATAATAAGGACGATCCTAATGATAAAATACCATCTTAATTCCTCCTTTGCCTATTAGTTAAATGACTCCACTAATAAGTTTATTAACCGCGATCATCCTCAATAAGCTAGAAGACCGGGAGCAATAGTTATAGCAACTCCGAGCCCTTACGGATTAGCGAATTTAGGCCTATATTAACCTAGACAATATAGTACCTTAACAAGCTCTACTACAAGAACTAGCCTATCCAGAAGTTATAGATTTTAATAAGAATGCAACCTTGTATGCGCAGCTCTTGATGAATTAACAGAAAGCGTATAAGAACAGCAGACGATACTATAACTAGGACATAAAGTACTTCCTAAAACAGGAAGAGTATCTACAACAGATACGCACCCAGATCACGTCCACAGTATTAATTCAGAAGAAGCTACTGCTCGACCCTTCCATTATAGTTAAGAAATGGCTAATTTAGTTAAAAGAAGACACTAAGCCTTTAAAGAACTTTATAATAAGGAAGGTATAATTATAGTATACAGAATCACTTAAGGAACTTAAGTAGGCAAAAATTACCCAGTAGCTTAACTGATGGGAGTATATAATAAAGATGGCAGAGAAGCACGGTCTTCTGTAGATAACTAATAGGATCTGGCTAATGGACCTTATAAATATAATATAACCTATAAGCGAAACCTATTTTATTATATACACTAAGTAGGCAAATAATACCAAAAAGGCTTACTTATTAGAATATTATAAAGTAGCAATGGAGCTATAAAAAGCATTCGCAAACCTCTTAAAAGTTATACTATCCTTAACTACTAGAGGAAGTGTATTTAATATAGACTTTATAGGAGAGTCTGAAGAGGATATCTCTATTACTGCTAAAGTCTAAAAGGGAAGAGGAAATAGCTTATCTCGCAGTTGAAAAAGGGCAGGGACAAATTTAACTAAAGATATGTCTTTTAAGAAGTCAAAGAACCTAAAATGCCTGGTATGCGATATAAGGGGACATACCCTTCCTGACTGTTAGTATCTATTTAAGTGTAAGAGGCCTAAAGGATTTAATGCTGAGGGTATATAAATAAAAAAGGTGCGTAAAAAGGTAGAGCATAATAAGGATCTAGCTACCTAAGTGGAACAACTTAAGCTTAAGGAATTAAATGTTAATAAAGCTTGATAATAATAGGATAAGAGTTAGGAGATAGTTAAGAAGATTAAAGAAAAAGCCAATGCGATATTTCTAGAATTGTATTATACTAGTTAACTCTATCTACTAAAGCTATTAACTATTCTTAACTTAGGAACCACTCTTTATATTTTTAATAACCTCTCTTATTTTTATAATTTTAGGAAAGCTCTAAGACACAAATATATTATCGCCGGCAGCTTAGAAGTGCCTATACTAGGCTATAGCAATATCACTATCCAAGTTACAAAACCAGATAAGAGCAAGGGAATCCTACGTCTTAAGGAAGTTGCCTTTTATACGGACTTCAATACAAACCTAGTGTTGTTCCGTCTACTTTAAAAATAAGGGTACTATTAGAATAATAAAGGAGATAACAATCTTCTAGTTTAGAAGGATAATATAGTCCTATATTAAATAGAAGAACGTTATAGATAACAGACTATTAAATACGTCCAACTAGGAAGTCTATTAGCGTTTAATATAAGCCAACTGCTACGCCGCCAATAGAAGCGCAGAATATCGTTAAGAGATATTTATCTAGATGCGTAAGGTAATGTATAACTATAGTATCTGCGTCTAGGTTATCTAGGACCTATAAGCCTTTATTATCTAGGTATTAACGCCCTAAAAGTTAAGCTTTAAGGCCCTAAGATAACGGAATGTTAATACTGCAGTCTCGCTAAAATTAAGCGTTAGGTCTTAAGAAGGTTCTTAGAATAGAAAGTTAATAAACCCTGTCTTAACCTCTATATTAACTAGACTAACCTTAAGGAAGCGTATACCAAATTTGTATAAGTTATGCTTATCCATAACACCTTCTTAGGAAGATCCTTCCTGTATTTTATAATAACGCATAGCAAGGAGAAGGAGACACTATAAGTACTTAAGAATTTTATCTAATGGATTCGTCTAAGGTATAACCTTAAAGTTAATACTATTAGATTAGACAATGAGCTAGGGAGAAGGAGAACCCTTAAATAGCTATAGACTTAAGGGATTATATTTAAGCCTTTGGCGCTATATACCTAAGTATAAAACAGTACCGCTGAATGCTCAGGGGGTGTAATTATTAAAAAAGAATATATAATAATAATTGCTGCTAATTTACTACATGACCTATGGAACGAGATAGTTAACTATGTAGTCTACCTTCAAGATTAAACGCTATGGGAAAGCAATAGATAGAAATTACTCTATAAGAGGTTCTATATCTACCTAGCTAATAGGAGATTAAGAAAACTATAATTAGTATACCTAAAAGCCTACGGCTATAGGGCGTACGTGATAATGTTGGATGCCTAGCTAAAGAAGAAAAGGCTAAGCAAGCTAAATCCATAAGCCCATATTAGCTACCTTGTTGGCTATAACTCCACCAATATCTATAGGATCTGGATCCTATATAAGGGTATTATTATCTCTACTAGGGACGTCATCTTTAATAAAAAGACGTTCTTTAACGGTAAGTAAACGGACATCTTAAAGGATCTACACGCTGAATTAGATACGCTAATTAAGAAGATTTAACTCCCTAATGCCCTAACTAAGAATAAGGTTCTTTTAGAAGATAATAATAAAGTATTTAAACCGTTAATTTAAGAGGAAGACGACGACGTTAATAATAAGCCAGTTTAAGCCATTGATAAGTTAGCAGATCTTAAGCTTGTAAGAGCTCTTAAAGATGCGTATTATACGCCACCTCCAACAAAAGAAGATAAAGAATCTCCATGTGCCTTTTATGTTGAGTATCCTACGAAGTTAGATACTAATTAGGACACTGTTAACTGAGTAGGAGATAGGTTTTATACTTAGGGGGTGTTTAATAACTTAGTTAAAGACTTGTTTAAGGAAGCCGGCAATAATAGGTTTAAAGACTTTGTTACTAAAAGGATTACCTTAGCCTATTAAGGCGCCTTCTTAGCAGGAAGGAAGTTTAACCTTAATAGTCGACTTAATAATAGTAAGCTCAAATTAGGCAGAACATGTAATGTTAGATTATATAGAAAGAACTTACCTCCACTACCTTAGTTAATCTATAACCTTAATACGCACCCTCTTTAAGATTAGTTCTAAGAGGCTTGATAAGCCCACCTATAATCTTATCATTAAATAAGGTTATTTTAAGAAATAGATAAGAAGTATGCAAAGGGATAGCAGATCCTTGGCTTAATATAGGTGTTTGTCTATAAGACGGATAAATATGGGTTCCTTTAGAAATATAAGACACGCTTAGTAGTATATAGAAATTAATAGGCCCCAGGAGACCTACCTATAAGAGCTACTATATTAGCAAGTACAACCTTCCAGACCCTAATAGTAATTACCGTAAAATTTAACCTAGAGATAACGTAGATAGATGTAGTTAATATGTTTATCTATTGTGATCTTGATAAGGTTGTCTATATAAAGCTACCGCTAGGGTTCAGTAAAGGAAAGATAGATAAAGTACTGCGCTTAAGAAAAGCCCTTTATAGACTATAATAATCACTACTGTTATAGTAAAAGAATCTTATGAGCTTGCTAACGGAATTAGGTTTTAAAGAGGTACTCTAGGAGCCGTGTATTATACTAAATGGTAGAATAGTTGTCTTCTTCTATATTAATGACATCGTCTTCTGCTATAGAAAGACAGATAAAAAGAAAGCTTAAGAAGCAATTAAGGAGCTAAGCAAGGAATACTAGATAAGTACCCTTAGCGAGCTAAAATAGTTCCTAGGAATTTATATGCTACGCAATTATAGCTAGAGGCTCCTATGGCTATCCCAGGAAGCCTATAATAAGAAGATAGCTAATTAGTATAAGATAGATCTTAAAGGGCGTCTTTTAGATACTCCTATAGTAGAATCTAAACTCCTACCTACTAATTACCAATTAATCCATCTAACGCCTCTATCCTCCAATATATACCTATTAGTCCGTCCTATATCCTAACTAGCCTTCATAATACTATATTAGAGAAAATTGGGTTTAGTACTCTATATAGCCACTATAACGCGTCCGGATATTGCCTTTGTAGTATTATAGCCGTCACTACGTACAGGTGCAGAGTCCGATTTCGACGGCCCTTATTGCTAATATACTTATTAGCCTTATAGTAGCCAGATAGGTACTCTTAGATACTATACCTTAAACTAACCATAATAAAGCATATAGTTGCGCTAGCGAGCTTATTAAAATATTTAGCGAAAGATTAGTATTATAAGGGCGCGAAGAGGCTTTAGGGAAGATTTAAAGGAATAATATAAATTCTATTTAAATCTAAGGGTATATAGCTCTTGTAGAGAACAAGACGTTATATAAAGAAGAGAATTATATAATTAAACAGTTAGGGTCTTAGTGGTTGGTATATGCGTATATACATATACAGTCTTTAATAATCTTTAATAGACTTCGGTGTTATAGCGCTGGTAAAAAACAATGGAGTATAGCGAACAATTATAGATAGTTATAGACAGTTGCAAACAGTTGTAAATAGTTATAAATAGTTGCAAACAGTTTCAGATAGTTATCTATTAAGTGTTTTACTAAGACATTCCTACTATAACTAGGCTAGTCCTATTATAGTACCCCCCCTTTAGCCAAAGGTCTAAAACAATTTAATTTAGTTAAAATTTTATAACTTATTGCGTTATAATATATTTTAAGTTCTTTTTAATTTTAAGTTTCCTACTATTATATTTCGTGTATTTATATTAGGTAGTAGTTGTTTACCTTTATATTATATCCATCTAGCCAAAGTAGGCCATAAAGGATGGTCTTTATAAAAAAAATTTACTAAGAAAGGCGCATTAGCCTTAATCTAATTATAGGTTTCCTAGGTTTATATTTTATATCCTTTCTACTTAATAAGAAGTTTAAATTATTTAAATTATATTTTCTATTATATATTATTAATTAAGTTAATAAAGTAAGAACTCTTACTATTGTTAATAATTATAGGAGGTAGCGGCGGCACTTTATAAGTTATAGGATTATCTTTTAAAGGTTATAAGAAGCTTATATAAAACATTAGGTATATTTTTATCTTAGTTAGTAGTTTAAGCTTATAGGCGTATAGGCTTAGTTTCTTCTTAATTTAATATAGGCCTATAAACTTCTAATTAAGTTTCTTTAAGGGTTATTAAGTCTATAGGTTTTATATATTTAGGTAAACTATATTACTTTCCTTAAAGTCCTATATAGGAGCTTATTCTTTATTTATATACCATTTCTATACTATTTAAACGTATTTTAATTTACTTTATAATAGCTTTGTTAACTGCTTTATTTAATTAGTAAAGTTATATATATTAATTAACTAAATCCGTTTAATTATAGGTCCTATTATATTAATTTTATATTATAGTTTAAATCTAAGTTAAGGGTTCTGTTTATAGGTCGCGTAAAATAGCGTTATGCCTATTAATATATTTATTATATTATTTGCAGTAAACTTAGCTAAGGGTAGCTATTTTTCCCAGTTGTTTTACAGATAGAAGCAGTATATTTATAGGTATTATTCTATAATTATATTTACAATTTTAGTTTAACCATCTATCTCTAGATAAAATATAGTTAAGAGTTATATTTAAATACTTAATTATTTATATAGGGCTTGCTAGAAATCTAAAATAAACTAGCTTTTATAGTTAGATATTATTAAGTTAAAAAGTCCATATAGTTTAAAGATATATTTAATAAAACATTTAGCTACTAATATTGCATTAATTAAGTCTATCCCTTTGAACGGTGACGTCCATCTATAAGTTGGTCCGTGCGCGAGCACCAGAATTCCTAAGCACAAACGATTTGATTCGGTTGATTTAATTGGCTAGTTCTTATCGATAATAGATGGACGCAAATCACCGTGCGAAGGGATAGGAATTATATATCGCATTTTTATAAGATAGTTAATAACTACTATAATATTTATAAACCTATTACTACTAGGCAAGTTAACTATAAAGTTAATTAAGATGTTGCACTATCTTTATATTAGAATTAGTAGTGGTTAAAGTACTCTTTATTTCTTTATATAAAAGGTCTGTCGGTAACACCCAAGTGCACTTAATTGGCCTATTAACTGATAGTTTAATTCTTGTCTAATAGGTACAGAAAGCAAAGGATTGTAAGGATTGCGGTGCCTAAGTAGGGGGCTGATAAGTCATCATAAGGATGACTAATTAGAGACATGAATGACTACATAACCTCTGTCCATATATTCTAACACTGGCAGTTCTTTCTTTGTGCGTAGAACAGCCATCCTAAGACACATGACTATGTAACCTCTATCCATGTATTCCAACACTAGCAGTACGGTGCCAGTGATGGGGTTGTATTTTAGGGAGCAAAGCTCTACCTGGTTGTGTTTAGGTCGCAGGCGTATCGGCACGACAGTTGTTAGATTTAGGTAGCAGTACAGTGCGAGCATTGGGTGGTGATAGTGGTTGAACATAGAGCTCGTCTATCGGTCGGTCGGTAGATCGCAGGCATATAGGCACGATCATTCGGTCGGTAGATCGCAGGCGTATCAGCACAATCGGTTGTCTGTATAGGAGTAGTACGGTACTAGCGATAGGGCCGTTCGGGTGGCAGTATAATGCCAGTAACGGGGTTGTATTCCGTAGGCAAATTGGCACGGAATCTTATCGGTAGAATGTAACCACATAACCTCTGTCTATACATTCCAATACTGGCAGTTCTTTCTTTGCCGCAGACGCCGGTAGATTTAAGAGGGTAGAGGATAGGAGCGCGCTGGCGTTATAGGCGCGTTGTTAACGTAATTTCCGACTTAGTAGATCTGCAAGGAAGATAGCAGACGGTGTTGGGATTGTAGGTGGTAGGGAGCGCGCTAGCGTTGTAGGCGCGCTGTTAGACGTGGTATTCGACGTGGCAGATCTGTAAGGAAGGTAGTAGACAGTGTCAGGATTTGTATAAGGCAGCTGTCGAACCGTAGCTGCTGATTTTATAGAGGTAGAATCGACGGGGTGTTGTACGTCGAAGGTAGGTAGGATCTCGTAGGTTTGCTATCAAGAGGTAGGCAATTTAAGATGTAGTTAACGCGTTTCGGACGTTAACCTAGGACCCTAGGTTCAGTAACACTTCTGACCTAAAGTACTCAACTAAATCTTCGTAAACGTAGTTGTTCTGCGTAATGGACGCAACTTGGTATCTCCTAGTACTCAGTAACACTTCTATTACTAGTTTTCCGCAAGTCTAAGGTAGCTGGGTGTTTTGGTGCTGCTGATGCTGCTAGGTTGTTGGGTGCTGTAAAAGCTGGTATGCTGTGTACGGCTAGAGCGCTGCCGTAGTACTGCTGGGGTAGCTGCTGAGGTAGCTGCTGGGGTACTGCCTGAGGGCCGTTGGATGTTGATTTGTATGCTAAGACGCGTACTAGATGGTGGTTTGCTGCTGAGGTGCGTAGCTACGCTGGGGTACTGCGTAAAGCAGTTGGGTAGTTGGGTATTTGGTGCTGTAAAAGCTGGTGTGCTGTGTACGGCTAGAGCGCTGCCGTAGTACTGCTGAGGTAGCTGCTGCTGGGGTACTGCCCGAGGGCTGTTGGACGTTGGATGCTGTTAAGCTGGGGGTACGGCACTTAGTGAAGAGGTCGTACTGGGGGTTGATGCTGTTGAGCTGGGGGTACGGCGCTCAGTGAAGAGGTCGTACTGGGGGTTGATTTGCTGCTGTAGAATGTTTTGTGCGTTGCGTATTTGTCGTATATTCTAAGCTGCTGGGGTTAGGTGCTGCCGGAGCTGGCTGCTGGTGTGGTTTTGCTGCTAGGTATTGGAGTGCTGCTTGCGATCGAACGAAGCTGCTGGGGCGGCAGTGAACCTTTTTGCTCTATAGCCAACCGGTGAGGTTGACCATTAATCAATGTCGGTAACACCCAAGTGCACTTGATTGGCCTATTAACTGATGGTTTAATTCTTGTCTAATAGGTACAGAAAGCAAAGGATCGTAAGGATCGCGGTGCCTAAGTAGGGGGCTGATAAGTCATCATAAGGATAACTAATCAGAGACACGAATGACCACATAACCTCTGTCCATATATTCCGACAAGGTCTTTCTATATACGCATATCCTATATACTTAAATATATTTTTATATATAGTTATGCATTATAGGCTAGTAGTATACTTATTAAATAATTTTATAAGTCTTTATATAGCTAGAATACCCTACTATAGGGGAGTTATATATAAATTTAAGTATCTTAAATTATAAAGGTTTAGAATTCGGAACTACTATCTTCTATTAATAGTATAATTAGTTATTTTAAATCTTGTATTTAATAAGTATAATATCTTTATACTATTATTTTCCTATTTAAATTGCTTTTATTATATCTATTATCTATATATTATCTATATATTTATATTCTATTAGCTTATTAATTTCTATTATCTATATATTATCTATATATTTATATTCTATTAGCTTATTAATTTCTATTTCCTATTTATTAACTTCTGATTTATTTCTATTAAGTTCTATATCTAAAAATATAGGATATAGTTTTTTAAAACGTTTAGAAGGTAATAAAATTTATAATTAATTTATAATCTATTTATTATTATTATTATTTATTGCTTAATGTCCGATTTGGATCCCTGTTGGGCCCACGCGGACTACTCCTTATATATATATAGGGAGAAAACTCTATTTAAGAAAACCCCGTAATCCGTCTCCCCGCCTTTTAGGGCTTGCTTATAAGTCGCCTATAAGTTACCAGTGGTGCTCTACTACCTTACTTTTTAACCTTCTTAGGAACTACTGCTGCCGTAATAAACCTACAGACGCGCTAGTATTATATACTATACTCTACTCCTGTAGAGTTATTAGGGGGCGCCTATTACTCGCCCCTTTACCTTCTATTACTATTTCCTTTGCAACCCGGAACTGGTCTAGCATATTTTAGCCAATAAGCCACTAGGTAGCCGCCTTAAGGCCTTTCTATATTAAGAGCAGTGTATTATAGTTTTCTGTGCTAGCTACTAAGAGTATTGCTTCTCGGCTAGTGCGTAAGGGGTATAACAGTATTACGTATTTTAGTGTCTGTTTTGGCCAGCTATATTCGCACCTTAGGCTACCTACTAGGACACCTACCCAGTAAAGCTAATCTTTTAGTCCTATTATTCCTGTCCTTAGGAGTGTTGCTATTATATTTTCTACCTTTATTAGGCCCTCTTAGAGCCCTTAGGTATTTACCCCCTATAGTATTACCTATGCTATGGCTTGGGTTCCCCTTACCTAAGTCTACCTCTATACCTTTAACTCCTATTTGTCTCTCCAGCATCGGTCTAACCAGTATTGTGTTACGGTAGATAGTTTTCCAGTACTCTTTTATGCTCTACTTTGGCTCCTTTCTCTTCCTTGCTGTTGTCTTTACTAGCCTCTTACGCGTCTCCCTTCCTCCTCTATATAGGCCTGGGCCCTAGCGCCGCACTATTCTTCTTCTGCTTTCTCCACCTGTTTTCCTAATATATCTTCCCTACTTTGGGGCTGTTGGTTCCTTCTCCTATAGGGCACCCTAGGGTCCCTCTATAGTTTGTTTAGGCGTGTCTTGATATACTTTATAATATTAGAGTTGCGTTCCTTTTACACCCTTTACATTGCATCGGCTTCAATATATAGTTATAGGGGGGGGATATTGGCTTCCTTCTTGAGCAGTGCTGTGGCCGTTCGCTTATACCCGCCTGTTATACTCCTAAGGTAGACTGTTTGGACCTTTTAAAGTGGTTTAAGGAGTGATTTAGGGGGGCCTTTTTCAATTTCTCTAGTGGCCCAAACGCTAGATCCATACGTTATGGTTGGCCGGACAACTGCTGTATATAGTAGGCGTAACCTCTGGAAGCATGGACCCTATATAGAATTGACGATCCTGGACATGGCGATATACTGTGCTTAGCCCTTACGGGCCGCTTGCGCCGCTAGAATACATATGCATTATAAAACTACTATATATAGCAAGTTTGCCTAAACTGCTTGCCTAGTTCCTTGCCACGGTTGACACAGCAGCTAGTGGACAAAGCCAGCTCCTACCCATGTGCACCTGATTTGCTCTATAAGCCTATCCTTATAGCCTGCCCCTGCCTAAATAGACCGACACGCGTATCCGTACTTTCGGGCTATACAGACAGTATCGTCAACAAGGTGTTGATCCTTCCTCTAAAACAGGTCCACCAGGAGTTAGAGCCTAGTAAAGGGGTAAGGTTCCTAAAGTCGTCCGTCGCTGCCATTGTATACCACGCCCTATAGCCGTTGCCAGCTGCTTCGCGTTACCTATGACGCTCTCGTGATAATAGGCCGACCGTGTCTTGCAGGCGTGGGCCTATAATAACTTGACGCCGCGCAGCTATCGTCCCTCAGCCGCCTACTAACTAAACTTGTTGTCCTCCTATTTTAACCATCACCTGCATCTAAGTCCGTTTCAGCCTGCCTATGCAGGTTCGTCCTAGCTCTTTCTTGGTCCGTTCTGGATTAATGTTGCTGCCTAGAGAAGGGTGCCCCCAGCTCTTTCTTGGTCTGTTCTAGATTAATGTTGCCGCCTAGAGAAAGGTTAACGCCGCTGCGTAGAAAGGGAGGATTAACGTTGCTAAATGTAGTTAACGGTGTTGAGATTCTTCCTATGCCCTCGCTGCTAGACAGTCTCAGAGCGGAACAAGTACAGAGGTGCCCTGTCGTCCCCTTAGATTATCGCTTCCACCAGTAAATATAAGCGCTGGCTTGTGGCCCTAGGTTGCCTAGGTAAAGAGACGTTGGGTAGTTTTTAAGACCATTCCTCTGTTCTCGATAAGTTGCCTTGGTTGTTGTTAACTAGGTCTTGACAGCGCCAAGACCCACAAAAACTCTGCTGTTCTGACAGCGTCAAGGACGACGCATTCGAAAGCGCCCTCTAGCCACGACGTAACGCCGCTGTATCAGTAACAGACGAGATCCTCACTCTTAGCTTAACCGTACGGACAAGATAAGACGGAAAGGAACCCCCAAAGGACAGTATGGGTCGGATCTCGATTTTGGTGTTCCTTCTTTATAATCTATTTATCTATAATGTTTATAGGTAAGTTTTATAATTATTATATTAATATATTAGGCTTTTAATTAAGTTTGCCTAGTTAATATATAATCTTAAAGCCCGCGAAGCCCTACGGTATATATCTACGTTGCTGTAGGTCGAAATATTATCGGGAAATTATTCCTTATAATGGCCAAGTGTAGAGGCGATAGAGAAGAGCCGTCGCAGCGCGTGCAGCGCGCTAGTGTTGCGACTCTGTGGTGTTAAGCTTATGACATGTATAAGTATCGCCCTTAACAGTACCAGGAGTCCTAATGCCCCTACTTAAGGTTCCTGCTATACCATCTAGGGGGGCCATTAAGGGAAACTGAGATATAAAAACCGCCCAATATATAACTACCTGGCTCGCAGCCAGGCCCAAAACTAGCCTTATCCAGCTAGTTAATATAGATGCGCCCTAGGCGTATAACAGGACACCCTTGGGCTTGCACTAGCTCTAAGACTATAGGGATACGGCAAGGGCATGGGAAACCTCTTTTTATAAGAACTTGTTAAGGTTAACGCGTTACAAATATCTTATATAAAACTTATTAAGGCCCTAAGGCTACCATAAAGAACTTATTAAGGCCCTACCTAAAGAATTTATTAAGGCCTCTCTATAAGGGCCTATCTGGTATTTAGTATACCTAGGTAACTTAAAGGAGGGTCTTAATAGGCGTAGTACATACGACCTAGATAATAGCGATGCAACGGCAACGCAATAGCAATGTAATAGCAATGCGATGGTAACCAGACGGCTTAATAAGGTGGAAATATAGGTAAAGCTCTAGGCAGTAGAAACATAGGCCAGCTTTAACGGGCCCATGGCGTTTAACTTACAGTTAACTTATAGGCGACTTATAGGAGGGTCTTAATAGGCGTGGTGCACGCAACCTAATGCATATATATATGGGGGAGGCTTTAGTAAAATTACAGGCATAGTTAGATAAGGACTTAATAGTTAGAGATATAGGTACAGCTTATAAAAAGGGGGGATATAAGTTTAGTTAGTAGGAAAGGGGGGAGCAGATTGCCTAGCGTGGGACCTAGTCTATGGCCCCCTTCTATAAAACACAGTCGGCCTATTATAAGGAGACTTTTATAAGCAACGCGAAACGGAAACTAGTAGTATATAGGGTATTGCGCCCCTATATTACTACTAGCCTTCTATAGGGCGTAGTATATAGTAGCTACTGCTAGCTTTAAAGACCTTACCCCTTAACTTGGCTCTGACCCTTAGTGCACCTAGTAGGTAGGTAGGATTATACCCTAGCTAGAGAGACTACTATATAGCTTAAAAGAACGGATGTGCGTATTAGTATATTAATAAACGGAACCGTTTACCTCTAGGGTAGTATGCTAGTATATACTTAAGGAGCAAACAGGAGTTACTTAGGCAGGAAGGTTTTAGCTAGGCCTAACTGTAGAAAGTGCGCCTAAGTCTATATTATAGGATGCAGCTATAACGCCTTTATAGGATTATGCTAGTAGGCGCGTAAAACGGGAGCTGCGACCCCTAAAAATAGTAGCTTATACCTATACCGGCAGAAATAATAAAAAAGGCGTAAAACTAAAGGCTATAGAAGGCTCTTAAGCTGTGCAAAAGCGTACTAACTCTAGGAGGAAACTCTTATACAGACTACTAGGGGGTAGACTGGCACTTGGGCTAATAACCTATTATAAAATATCTAAAAGAACTGGTGAAATTTCCTATATAAGTGGTGGTGACAGCTAACTGCTTATAGACTGGGACTAAGGCATTGAAAAACTGGGGTAGAGGCCTAGATAAGCAGGTATATTAAACTCTACTATATTACTAGTACTACTGTTACGGACAGCTTAAGTATAATATTACGACTACTTGGGGAAGAGTTGGAGGAAGCTAGTTGGTTAATATAGGTATAGTCTAGGATAGAACTAGTGGAGCTATGTGACGAGGAATAGTAGCCAAGGTTATATAACGTGCTATATATAGAACGAGAGGAATAAGAGGAACTTATATACCTTATATACTAGACGTACCTTACATACAAGGGAGAATTTCTTAGGCGTACGGTTGTGTATTTAAAGGACCACAGTCCCTACCCAGATAGTTCTTTCCTTGTAGTAAATCCCAGAATATAATTAGAGTTAATCTATTAGGCAACCACTCCACCAGTTATTATTACGTTGTTAATCTGTTGTTATCTATACACCTAGCCCATTGATAAGTCTACTATAGTTCCTACTATAAGGCTTTATTACACATTTACTACCTAGTTACGGTATTAATAAGGTTGAATAATATACCACCCAAAGCACCAGTCGCAATGACATTGATAGTAGCTACTACCTTAAGCGGAGACACTAGTATGGCAGATACTGATTTATAGTTAATCACGTAAGGCTAGTTATAGGAAATAGTTAATCGCTTATTAGATAACAATAGGATACTTAAAGAACGCATTAATGGAATCAGAGTAGTAAAGGTTAAGTTACCCTTAGTTGAACGGTTCTTAGGGGAGAGGTTAAAGCTTAAAGGGTTCCTTACGCAAATATACTTTAAGGTTACGTAAGAAGGAGTGAAGCTAGTAACAGTAATGGATTAAGTAGTATACGCAGGACTGTTCTTGATAGGGAGAGCACTTAAATAGTATAACAACTACTAACTAGGATATGCGGTATATATTTATAAGTTAGAACGGGTTCGCGGAATAGTTAACGTAAATATTTGGAGACCTAGAGGTAATAACTATAGTAGAATAAAAGCTTTAAAACCTAATATAATGAACTTTAGCAATTAAGTATATAATATAGTTTTAAACGCTAGCTATATAGGTCAAGTGGAATAATAAGGCGCTTATAGCATAGTATAAATAGGGACTTAAGGCTAAAGTCTAGGACGTAATTATTCTAATAGAAGATGCGGATACCCTAAGGGAATTAATTAATTAAGTAATTAAGATTAACAATAGGATCTTCTAAAGGGAATAGACTAAGAAGGGTTAGGATAGAGTTCTACAGTTGTATAAGGCGCAGAGTACGCAATGATAGATATAGAGTTAAAAACTATAGTATAGCGCAGAGCCAATGGACCTAAGTAGTACTAAAGAATCTAAGAGATAGAGTAAGAAACTATGGAAACCCAGAGGTTAAGGATTTAGTAATTGTAGGACTAAGGAGCAAAGGCTAAACTAGGGATCTTAAGAGCAGAAGACGTTTAGGCGGACTCTATAGCAAAATTAGTGGTTTAAAGATAGAGCTTATATAAATTGCGGGAAATAGGGTTATTTCGCCAGAGACTGTAGGGGTGGTTAGAGTAACTATATAGTAAAGGAAACGAGACTAGTAGACAGTATATACGTATAGAGGGACAATAGTGCGCTATAAGGAACAAAAGAATATTTAATTAATAGTTTCGCGTTTTGTTATAATAACGCATACTAAGTTTATAAAGACGCTAAGTATAGCATAAGCTATTAGCCATAAGAGCTAGAGTTAAAAGGACTTAAAGGAACTAGAGAGTTAGATAAAGAACAAGATTAACTCTATAAGCTAAATTAAGATATTACAGTAACGTGCGGATAAAGATTTGCTATAATAATAATAGAGTTAGAGTACTTATTAATTAATAGTAATAATGAAGGAAAAGAGGCTAACTAGGAGCACTTAAACCTTAATAACATAATAGAAGCAGAGACTAAAACCACCATAGAACGCGGATTAGTAACAGGTATTATAACACCATTAGATACGGCATCCATTGCTTTATAAGACGGAAGGAGTAATATCTAAAGACAATTAAGCAAGCAGACAACTACTAGTGCTGGCTTACTACTTATAAAAGGCAAAAGGCCACAGGCTTAAAATTCTTAGGAAGAGATACAAGACGCTTAAGACTCTTAAGACAAGATAAGACACACTCTAGAACCCACAACAGACGAAAACCAATAGGAAAGAGCAGCAGCTCAGTTTAAAGACATATAAATGAGCACAGGACATAAGTTTATAAACTATAAGTTCGGAGAACAAATAAGAACGTTAGTATTAGGAAACCAAGATTTTAAAGAATAAATAAGGTCTACAGCAGTTCTAGGAGAACACAGTGTTCTACCTAAAGGTTAAAAAGTTAACACAGCGATTAAGAAGCATAATGACTTTAAGGATCTAGCTACAAGACGCAAAAAGCAAGAAACTATAGATAAGTTTAGAGCAAGAATTATTGTATAGCAAGAATAGAAGTTAGATTAGAGATCTAGCGCATTAGGTTATATAAGGGATAGAGCACCTATATAAAGAGTCACTAATAGGCCTAAGACAGGCATGCTAAGGGTAAAATGGTTAAATAAACTAGAATAAGAAGAGGATCTAGGAATTCTAACTAGATTTGAAGAACGACATACCAAAGGATATCACAATGCAGCAATAACAAGATACTTTCTTATAGATAAACTATATATACTAAACCAGTTATATGGAAAGTGGTATAGGCAACGACATAATAATAAATAGGAAGATTTTTATATATAGCTGAATAAAAAAGGTTATTTAAGACTAACCCATTACCAAGAAACGCATAAGTTATATTAAAGGAGCGTTGATTATAATATTAAGAAACCTAGAAGAAGGATCTAGGGACTAGAGAAGTAAGTAATAAATCTTAGTACCCGCAGACAAAAGACTAATAGTTAGATTAGTTAAATAAAGGTTTAAATTTAAGAATAAAGACAAACTAAGAGTTAACCTAAGTCACCTAGCATATTATACACTATTATGGATAGCTTATATGGATGATACATATAATATATATAAAGCACTAAAGGATAAGAACCGGAAATACCTAAAAAGAATATATTAGGCACTAGAAGAAAAGCGGTTTAGGGACGCTAAGTATATATATAGATGGCACCTAGTAGAAATGCAAAGCTAAGGGGACTTAATACTTTAACCAGGAAGATTCCTTACGGGAAAATGCCTAGATAAAAGATAGTGGTAGAATTATCTAGAGAATACTTGTCTATAGTATATAGAGGAAAAGAAATAAACTAAGTATTAGCTAAAAGTGGACTAAGTATAGTTAGGATCTAGTAGCTAACAATTAGGAAAAGGGGAGGCCTATAGAATTAGAGGGAACTAGTAGTAGAGCCTTAGACCCTTAAAGGAATTTAAGAACAACACCTAAATTTATAAATTAAATAGTAAGATCAATAGTTTAAAGCACTAATAGATAGTAGAGTAATAAGGAACCACATATTACTAGTAGCAGTGGAAAGGATAGGGTTACCACATAGATAAAAAGAATACCTATATCCACTTATAATAATTTTAAGAGATTAGATAGCCTATAGAGGAGGCATTATTAATCTTAAAATAAAACCTATTTAGTTAACTATTAAAGGAAGACAGGTTAAAATGTCTTTTAATATCCTATTATTAGGACAGGATAAGGCGATACTAGGAATGCCTTAGTTACAGGAATATAATCTAAAGATTAATTAGGTTATAGGTTAGGTTAATATTAGAAATACTTAATAATATAAGATGTAATAGCAAACCAAGTTAGTATGGTACCAAGTCGGAGAAATATACGAAGAGACTAAGTAAGGCTTAAGTTATATACTAAAGAGATACTATAAGTATGGTAAAAAGTTATGGTTACTAGAAAATAAAAAGCTGTTAGAGTATATAGCATAGAATTATAAGATAGAATTGGAACTAGGAACAAGTCTAAGGTTCTTTCTAATCTATAAGCTTACTAAAACTAAGTTAGTAACGCTTAAGGAGTTTATCTAGGAAAACTTATGGAAGGGATATATTAGACCGTTACAGTTATTAGTAGGATATCTAGTATTATTTATTCCAAAGAAGAATGGAAAACTTAGGATATATATAGACTATAGACAGTTAAACAGCATTACTAGGAAGGATAGGTATCCTTTACCCTTAATTAGCAAAATCTAAGATAGGATTAGTAATGCGCAAATCTTTATAAAGATAGATCTAAGATAGGCGTACTATTAGATTAGAATTAAGGAAGGCAACAAATAGAAGGCAGCTTTTAGGTCAAAGGAAGGACTATACAAACCGTTAGTTATGTAATTTGGGCTTATAAACGCACTAGTAACATTCCAGAAGCAAATTAATAGTGTATTAGAAGAACACCTTAATAAGTTTGTTATAGTATACCTTAATAACATTATTATCTACTTAATAAGTAAGGAAGAACATAGAGAATATATTAAGTGGGTCTTAAAGAGACTATAAGAAGAATAAATACTAGTAGTAATTAAGAAATGCGAGTTCTTTATAAGGAAGACCGATTTTATAGGATTTCTTATTAAACTAGGAAAAATTAGTATAGACCTAAAGAAAATAGAGGCTATAGTAAGCTGGTAAGAACTAGAGAATATTACGCAGTTAAGATCATTTCTAGGGTTTTGCAATTACTATAGGAGGTTTATAGCATAATAGTTAAAAAGTATTAAGCCGTTTATAAGGCTAACTAAGAAAGAGGAACTATAGATATAGGGAATAAAGCAAAAGAAGTTGTTTAAGGAACTTAAGGAGTTATTTACCTAGGAACCAATCCTTAAGATCTACCAACTAAAACTAAAGATAGTTGTTAAGATAGACGTATTAGACTTTGCACTAGGAGCATATTTACTATAAAAGTATTAGGACACATAGTATTTAGTAGCATATTATAGTTAAAAGATAACGCCACTAGAGTTAAACTATAATATCTATAACAAGAAGTTGTTAGGTATAGTTGCAGTGTTAAAGGAATAGAGAGTATTCTTATAAGGTATAGAAAAACTATTTATAGTTAAGACAGACTATAAGAACCTTATAGGATTTCTAATAATAAAGGAACTCAACCAAAAACAGGTTAGATGGGCGGAAATGCTTATAGAATACCATTTTAAGATTTAGTATACTAAGGGTACAGATAATATATAAGCAGATGCTCTAAGTAGAAAAGCTAAACTATAAAATAATAAAAAACTATTAGGGGCTATATTGCAAAAGGATTAGGATAGCTTAATTAGGTATAATTATCCAAAAATTATAACAATATAAGAGGGCCAGATCTATAAATTACTAGAGAGTAATTAGATATAAAAGATCCAAGATATATAGGCAGAGGATCCAGACTTAGAGCAATATAAAAACTAGAAAGCTACTTATATTCCAAAGATAATTATAGAGGAGTTTGTAAAAGAGTTTTATAAGGGAATAATATAAGGATATAACAGAGCTATAGGCTTAGTGTTAAGACTTTAAGAAGAGTATATTATTTAAGAAATTTAGGGACTAGCAAGGCAAGTTATAAAAGAATATCTAGATTGCTAAAGAAATAAACTAATAAGGTATAAGCCGTACGGAGGGATATAACCTATTAAAACACTAAAGAGACTATAGGAGGTTATATTATAGGACTTTATTATTAAGTTACTAAAGTTAAAAGATCCTATTATAGAATAAGATTATAATGTAATCTTAGTAATAGTAGACAAGCTTACAAAGTGGGGTTACTTTATAGCATATATAGAGGAAATATCCACAGAAAATATAACTAGAATCTATGTTAAGGAAGTATTTGTAAGGCATAGAGTACTAGGCAAGATTATATTAGATAGAGATCCAAGATTCATAGCAGCATTTTAGGAGGTATTCTTGGCGGAATAGGGAGTTTACGCAGTAACCTTAATAGCGTATTATCCGTAAACAGACGGATAAATAGAAAGATTAAACTAGACACTAGAATAGTATCTAAGGTATTATATCAATCATGCACAGAATAATTAGGTATTATTATTACTAGTTATATAGTTTATATATAATGCAATACTATAAGAGGAAATAGGAACGTTACTATTTAAGGCGAATTATAAGTACAAACTAAGAATATTATTATCGCCACGTTAAGTAAAGAAAATAAGTAGCACAGCTAAAGAAAGAATAAAGACTTTAGTAAATCTTTATGCAGACCTTAAAGAAACAGCTAAACTAGTACAAGAGAGAATAAAAAGGTACTATAATACTAAGAGATCTAAGGGACTAGATCTTAAGGAGGGAGATAAAGTACGGCTACTATACAAATTTTTTAAAAATTAACAACTAAGCAAGAAGTTAGACCACGTTAGACTAGGACCTTTTAAAATCGCAAAGAGGATTTTATTAGTTATGTATAAGTTAAACCTACTAGCTAAAATAAAAATCTACTCTATATAGTATATCGCAATGCTAGAGCTAGTATATAGAAACGTTAAGCTACTAGTCTATAAGGCAGACACGTATAGGGGACAAGAAGAAGACAAATAGCAAGTTTTAAAAATTATTAGTTATAAGGATATAGACAATAAAACATAGTATAAAGTTTAGTGGATAGGCTATAGTGAGACTACCTAGAAACCACTTAAAAACCTAAAGAACTCTATAAGAAAGGTATAGGAGTATTAGAAGAGAATAGGTTAGGCAATATTAATAAGGAAGAATCGCTAAAGAATAAGTTACCTAAGGGGGACCTATAAGGAGCGGCTACCGAGCTACTTGGAGTTGTTTCCCTTACAGCTAGAAAAGGGTTCGCTTTTTTGTTACCTAGTTCCTACAGACCTTATTCTATAAGTTTCCACTCCTTAAAATAAACCTTCTTACAGACCTTCTTAAGATAAAGCAACTGGGCAGACGCCGTAATGCGAGCGTTTAGGGCCTTCTACTCCGCGCCATAAGAACGCTTAAGCTTAGTAAGAGCCTATGCTAGGTTACCGTTAAGCTTTATAGCGGCAGATTAAATATAAAACCCTATAATAAGTTACTTAGGGAACTCCCAGACTATTAAGAGTTATAGGACATATACACTTAATATTAGAAGTAGAGCGAACGTCGTAGGACAATTAAATATTTGCTTTAATGCACTCTAAATAAGTGGATAGTTGTTAAGATAAAGGACTTGCTAACGCAATATAAACTAACCCCTCTTTTATATAACGAGAATATAGAGACGGTATTATCTTACTAAGAGACAGTATCGCAGCAATAGTATAAGTATAACGTTGCGCGTGTAAAGAAGAAGAAGATTTAGGTATAATAAGTAAAGATATTAACCCAGTTAATTAGATAGATATTATACCTCTAGTAATATAAGAGCGCGAAAAGACTTCGGGGAAGATTTGAAGGAATAATATAAATTCTATCTAAACCTAAGGGTATATAGCTCTTGCAGAGAATAAGACGTTGCGTAAAGAAGAGAAAGGAACATAGGAAACTTATAACTAAATATTTGAGGTCTTGGCAGTAGATGCGTAGGTATAAGCCCACGCGGATTTTAACAGGTTTCAACCAAATTCCATTACATTGGTGGAATTTGGCAGAATTTAATTAACTTGGCAGAAATTGGCAGAATTTGATCAAAGCGTCGGAATTTATCTGTCGAGTGTTTCACCAAGACGTTCCTACTGTAACTGGGCTAGTCCCGTTACAAGTAAATAACTTAGAGATATTAGGAATCTTTAAGGACGAAGATAAAGAGGAGGGAGATAGTGTTACGGATAGCTTAAGTATAATATTATAACTACTTGGGGAAGAGTTAGAGGAAGCTATTTAGTTAATATAGGTATGGTCTAGGATAGAACCGGTGGAGCTATGTGATGAGGAATGGTAGCTAAGGTTATATAATATGCTACGTATAGAACGAGAGGAACGAGAGGAACTTATATACCTTATGTACTAGACGTACCTTACGTATAAGGGAGGATTTCTTAGGCGTACGGTTGTGTATTTAAAGGACCATAGTCCCTACCTAGATAGTTCTTTCCTTATAGTAAATCTCAGAATATAATTGGAGTTAATCTGTTGGGCAACCACTCTACTAGTTATTATTACGTTGTTGATCTGTTGTTATCTACACACCTAGCCTATTGACAAGTCTACCGTAGTTCCTACCACAAGGCTTTATTACAACTACTAGAATATATAACTACCTACTATATTGCAGGATGCAGCCACGACGCCTTTATAGGATTATGCTAGTAGGCATATAAGACGGGAGTTGCGACCCCTAAAAATGGTAGCTTATACCTATATTGGCAGAAATAATAGAAAGGGCGTAAAACTAGAGGCTATAGAAGGCTCCTAAGCTATGCAAAAGCGTACTAACTTTGGGAGGATACTCTTATATAGATTACTAGGGGGTAGACTAGCACTTAGGCCAATAACCCGTTATAAGATATTAAAAAGAACTGGTAAAATTCCCTATATAAGTAGTAGTGGCAGCTAACTGCTTATAGACTAGGACTAAGGCATTGGAAAACCGGGGTAGAGGCCTAGATAAGCAGGTATATTAAACTCTACTATATTACTAGTACTACTAAAATATATAACTACCTGCCTAAGCTATAGCATGGTTAATGCTATAGGGGGTATTATGGGATACCTTTATAACACCTTATACACGTCTACCTATTTCTACCTATTTCTACTAATATAGTAAGAAGAGACTGACTGCGAGATAACAATCTAATGGCAATCTGCCGGCAATTTATAGCAATCTAACGGCAATCTGCCGCATTCTGCTATATTTTACTAAGTCTACTAAATCCTGCCAAGTTCTGCTAGGACCGCTACTTAAATCCTACTTTACTCCGTATATGTATTAACTAAGCAACTAAACTAATGATATATACCCTTTCTTCTCATTCCCTTGCCTTCTCTTTTTATGTAACGTCTTAACCTTATTATACAGTTTATATACATAGCTTAATAATATCTACTTCGCTATATATTATCACCACTTATACTTACTCTGTGACACTACATTGTGTTAAAACCTTAAAAACCTATACTCCGCCCCGCCCTATTTAAAATATAGAACGACCTTAAAACCCCTATAACGGCCGCTAACATTATATCCGCACTCTAGGAACAATTGGCAGATATATAAAAGTCCTTTATAGACGCCCTTATATAAAACTAAGCTGCTATAGCTTAATAGCAAGCCAAATAAGAAGCACGGCACTAGAAAACAATTAAAGCCCTTTAAAAAGAAATCCGTACCCTTAAAACGCCTACGCTAAGCCCTTAAGACTAATTACTATTATTAGAAGCTAATATGCAAAACATAAGCCCTAAACTAGCAATAGTTATCCTACCAGTAAAACTGACTATTATGTTATAATAATCTAAAAAACTACTAGACCCTTTAGTATTTACTAACAAATAATAAGAGCTTTGGTTATTTTTAAGCCGGCTTAAGAATAAGCTAACTAGTAATGCTAACTATTACTTAACTAAAGTTAACCAACTCTACTACGCCCTAAGTTAACTAGGAGAAAACATAGCTAACCTTATTAAACCTCTCTAGCCGAACTTAGTATAAAGCCTAGTCGTACTTTTTAAAGCTATATATAGTAACCTAAACCGCCAAGCTATTACTTAAAGGAAGATAAACTATATAACTTAAGAAAAGAAAAGTTTCCTAGTATACTTCTCCGAATTTAATCGCTATATAAAGGAAATAGGCTGGAATAACTCTATACTAATTAATAGCCTTATTAAATCTTTAAGCCCCAAACTAAAAACCTCCCTAATTAGTATAGACCTACTAGGAGCTTTTAATGCTTGTATAAACGTTATTAATAAACGGTATAATGATATACTACGCCTAATACCGAAGTCCGCTCCTTAATATAATATAATAACTCCATAAATGTCTATTAAGTTATTATCCCAGCCTAAGCACCCCAACGCTATGGATATTAACATTAGAACCCTAGGATACGCCCCACTAGGGTCCTTTAAATAAGAATAATACACTAAGCTAGGCCTCTGCTTTAAATATAGAAGTAGCTTCTACCTCTCTAATTACTACTCCGCCCCCTTCCGAAAAGATCTATAAATAGTTAACGCTAGTAGCTGTTTACCGCACCGATCTTCTAGCTATTGGCCCTAATCTTTATCTGGCTCTAACTGTATATCTAGTAAGCACTACTTATAAGAACGAAGTTATAACTAACGTTCTATAGGAACCCCTTCCCGCTTACTACTAAAAGGTATATTCTAGAGTTAAGTCGCTCTCTAGGATAGCTATATTATAGGATCTTGTTAAATATATTAAATGTTACAAAACCTAACTCTTAGGATTGTAGTATAACCATTAACTGCCGTCTTTAGTAGAAAGGTTAATAGGCTAACGCTTAAGTTATAATTAATATAAGAGCTAGCGGTATAGGATTTATTAATAAGATCTTCGTGTAAAATAATAGGTTTACCCTAACACCCCTTAACCGGCATATTAACGTATTTGGATTTAATGGCAAACGCACTATCTTAGGCCGTATTACTTATATAGCGGCCCTAAGACTCTGATACCTAAACTATAAAGAATTAATTAAGCTCTTTATAACTACCCTAGGTTACCTAGTAATTCTTAGACAACCCTAGATAAAGCTATATAAGGTAACTATTAATTGGGATAACCTTAAGCTTCTATTTACCGCCTCCTGTTATAAGTAGAAGTGTTTTACAACTTGCTGCTTAAACTCAAAACCGAAATCTAAAAAATCCACCAGGATCTACCAGTCTAAAATTTCTACCGATGTCCACCCTATACCTAAAAAGTCCACCCAATTCCACCTACCTAAGAATTCTACTAAATTCCACTGATATAAGATTTCCGCCGACGTCTACTAAGGACCCAAAAATTATACTAAACTATATAAACTAACCCTAACTACTCCACCGCCCTAAACTAAGCAGAAGCTTAAGCTTAATATATAAAAGTATTAGAAGAACTGGTATTCTACTATAAAAAGGATACTTAAAGAACCTGAACTAGAATCTAATACTAACTCTATACCTAATACTGTGGGAGGGTACGGTGTCTCTCTGATGGGAAGTCACGGTGTAGTCTATTAGTCTGTCTGTCTATCTGTCGGTTGGTCGGTCGGTCGTAATCAGTCAGTATCAGTCAGTAGAAAGAAAGAAAAGAATGTATTTCCGGTAACTGGTAGGTTGGTGATGATCAAGAAGGAGGGAAGCCGAAGGCTCCATAAATACAGGAAAATGCCAAGACAGTAGGCGACGTCCAATCTACACCACCACAATACCGAACCTAAACCCAAATAAGAAACTATATAAGAAACTAAGGATAATCTAAGCTTGCTTAACACCTTAAATATCTATATAATTAGAGCTACCCTATTAGTATAACTTGCTAGGAAACCCAAATATACAATCTTCGCCGTTATAATAGCTAATATTAAAAAAGCCCTAGTACTAAAGAAGCACACTAACCCTATTACAAAAGTACTAGTATGCTACTATAAACACCTAGAAGTATTCTTATAAAAGGAAGCCGATAAGTTAGTAGAATACCGACTATATAACCACAAGATTATACTTAAAGAAGGAAAACAGCTAGGATTTAGACCCCTATATAAAATGTCCTAGAACAAACTTAAAGTACTATAAAAGTACTTGGACAAGTACCTGAGTAAAGGATTTATTAGAGCAAGCTCTTTACCTATAGCTGTACCTATAATCTTTGTTAAGAAACCTAGCGGCGGTCTACGCTTTTATATAGACTACTAAGCTCTTAACGCTATTACTATTAAGAATTAGTACCCGCTCCCGTTAATTTAAGAGATACTAAACCAATTAAGTAAGGCTTGTTACTATACAAAACTTAACCTTATTTATACATTTAACCGCCTCCGTATTATAAAAGGAGATAAATAGCTTACCACATTCCATACTAGGTATAGACTATTTAAATACTTAATAACGCTGTTTAGCCTTATAAATGCCCTAAGTTTATTCTAGCACTTTATAAATAATACCCTATAACCTTACCTAGACATTTTCTGTACTACTTATATTAACAATATCTTGGTATATAGTAATAACCTAACTAAATATAAGAAATACGTTAACCTTATCCTAAAAGCTCTACGTGGAGCTGGCTTATAGTTAAATGTAAATAAATATAAATTCTATAAAACGGAAGTCCTATACCTTAGACTTATTATTTCTATAGACGGCATATAAATAGATCTAAAGAAGATTAAAGTAATTATAAACTAGCAAAAACCTAAGAATGTTAAGGACGTAAGAGCCTTTATAGGATTTTCTAACTTCTACTAATAGTTTATTAACAACTTCTCCACTTTAGTCTTACCCCTTATAGCTCTAACCTAAAAGAATAAAGCCTTTATTTTTAATAAGGAATATAAAAAGGCCTTTACCTATTTAAAAGTTATATTTACTACTATACCTATACTCTAATACTTGAACCTAAACTAAAAGAGTATTATAGAAGCTAATTTATCCAACTATATTACTAGAGGCATTCTATCTTAGTATAACAAAGAAGGAGTACTGCACCCCATAGTATACTTCTTAAAATAACTAAGTCTAGCTAAATATAACTACAATATCTATAATAAGGAATTATTGGCTATTATTAGATATTTTAAACAATAGTAACCTAAACTGGAAGGCGCCAGATTTCCAATTAAGGTTCTTAGCAATTATAAGAATCTATAGTACTTTACAACCACAAAATAGCTAAGTTATTATTAAGCTTGCTAGTTAGAATATATATCTTATTTCTAATTCTTAATTATATACCGCCTAGGCGTTTAAGGTTAAAAACCTAATACCCTAACCTAATGTTTATAAGATATACTAGTATAGGAAGAAGCACGCGCCTACCATAATTAAACCCTACTTTACCCTAAATTATTTAATCCCCTGGCTAAAGACCTTATAGTATACATCCTTAAAATAACTAATTAATTAATTAAATAGGTTATAATTAATAAATACCTAAATAATAAGTTTATCTAAGAGACACTTAAGCTAATTTAAGATGGCGTTAGATACTTTAAAAAGACCTCTTTAAGCGAATATAAAGCTTACAGGGACCGCTTATACTACTAGAACCACCTAGTTATACCTAACTATAATAAACTTAAGCTTAAGCTCCTTAAACATATATATAATTTACTAGTAGCTAGTTACCTAGGCTAAGGAAAACCCCTAGAACTGCTTTAATAAGAATACTATTGGCCAAATATATATAATATAATATAAAGATATGTCTCTAGCTACTATACCTACCAATAAGCCAAAGATTTGCATAAGATATATAACGGCCTTTTAAAGCTACTACCTGTTCTAGACTAAAGATAAAAAGACATCTTAATTAACTTTATTATTAATCTCCCCATAAGTAAAGGCTATATAAATATTATAGTAGTTATAGACCGACTATTTAAGATAAGACACTTAATCGCCTACCCTAATATATTAACACCTACTATTACCTAACTATTCCTAGATTATATATAGAAACTCTATAGACTCTCTAAAACAATTGTCTCTAATAAAGGCCGTTAGTTTGTTTTAGTGTTTTAAAAAGAACTAACTACCTAACTCCGCATTAAAGCACTGTTATCTATAGCATATTACCTAGAAACAGATGGTTAAATAGAATATGCAAATGCTATAATGGAACAGTATATTCAGATATATACGTCATATTTATAGGACAACTGGATAGACTGGCTTATATTTACTAAGTTTACTGCAAATAACTCCGTCTTAGAAACTATAAAGGTCTCCCTGTTTCTAGCTAATTATGGCTAGCACTCGCGAATAGGTTTTAAACCCTTTAGTAATGTTCTTTGCCTAGCTTATTAGGCCTTATAAGTTATAAAAGTAAACAAATTTATAAAGAAGATAGAAGAACTATAAGAGTTTCTTACTAATAAAATAACATAGGCCTAGTCTGTCTATAAAGCCGCAGTAAATAAGAACTAAACCCTAGCACTAGCTTATTAAATTAGTAACTTTATTTAGCTAGACGTAAGAAATCTAAACACAAAACGACCTACTAAGAAACTTAATTAGAAGAACGCCGGCCCTTATAAGGTTAAAAAAGTTGTCTTTTCTTATACCTACCAACTAAAGCTCCCTAATACGGTTAAAATCCACCCTGTATTCTATATATTAGTCCTCTACCCTACCGCCCTATATTAGACGCCCTATCTAGACAGATTTAAGACCCTCCCCTACTAGTCGAAGTGGATAGTAAGGATAAGTACCTTATTAAAAGAGTTAATGATATTAAGTACAATAAATAGAAACGCAAATATATATACCTTATAAAATGGAGAGGCTTTACTAAACCCTTATGGGAACCTGTTAACTCTATAGGACTTATATAAGCCGCAGAAGACTTTTATAAACTCTACCCAGAACTACCACAGCCCCATCTTACAGAAGCTTAAGTTTAAAGGGGGGGTACTGTTATAGGACACCTCCATAATACCTTATACACGTCTACCTGTTTCCACCTGTTTCCACTAATATAGTAAGAAGAGACCAACCGCGAGATAACAATCTAATAGCAATCTGCCGGCAATCTATGGCAATCTAATAGTAATCTGCTATATTCTGCTATATTCTACTAAGTCTACTAAATCCTGCCAAGTTCTGCTAAGACCGCTACTCAAATCCTACTCTGCTCTGTGTATGTGTTAACCAAGCAACTAAACTAATAATATATACCCTTTCTTCCCGTTTCCTTGCCTTCTCTCCTTACGCAACGTCTTCACCTTATTACATAGTTTATGTATATAGCTTAATAATATCTACTTCGCTATATATTATTACCACTTATACTCACTCTGTGACAGGGGGTAAATACTTAAGGGCTCTAAGAAGGCCTAATAAAGGCAGAAAATATAATGGAAATACTCTTAAGAATAGGAATAATAGGACTAAAAGATTGGCTCTACTAGGTAGGTGTTCTAGTAGGTAGCCCAAGATGCGAATATAGCTGGCTAAGAGAGATACTAAAACACGTAATACTACTATGCCCCTTACGCACTAACTAAGAAGCAATACTCTTAGTAGCTGGTATAGAAAACTATAATACACTACTTTTAATATAAAAAGGTCTTAAGGCGGTCACCTAATAGCTTATTAGCTAAAATGTACTAGACCAGTTTTGGGTTGCAAAGGAAATGGCAATAGAAGGCAAAGGGGCGAGTAATAGGCGCCCCCTTATTAACTCTATAGTAGTAGAGTAAAGTTTGTAATACTAGCGCGTCTATAGGCTTGTTACAGCAGCAGTGGTTCCTAAGAAGGTCAAAAAGTAAGGTAGTAGAGCACTATAGGCAACTCGTAGGCGCTAAGTAAGCAAGTCCTAAAAGGCGGGGAGATAGATTACGGGGTTTTCTTAAGTAGAGTTTTCTCCCTATATATATACAAGGAGTAGTCCGCGTAGGCCTAATAGGGATCCAAATCGGACGTTAAGCAATAAATAATTATATAATCGTAAAGTTAAATTATAAAAGGTATTTAGCCTAATAAATTTAGCGCTGTATTAATTGCTTTATAGTTATAAAGTACTATAGGTTTTTATAATCTGTTAATATATATATTAGAAACAATAATCCTTTAAACTTAGGATGCCATTATTTAAAACATTTAATAATTATAAGTAGTTCCTTATTATATATCTTATAGTTTAATTTAGGGGCAAAGGTAGGTAGATACCCCCTAATTAATACACGGACACTCCCTAATTAATACGCAGACACCCCCTACTAATTGAGTTTAGTTCCTTCCTAATTAAGTTAGTGTCGGTATCACCCAGGGGGGTACTGCAATTGCAATATAAGGTAACTGGTTCTTAATTCATTCGTGTTCTGTTCTCGTCTACCAAAGGAGAAAGAAAGGGGTAGTAAAGGTCGGACTATCTATCGGGCCGTAGGTAGTCAGGTGACCTACGCTACGCTATACGGCCCCTATCGCATACGCTCTGCACATAATGTAATTTATAACCTCTACTCGTACAGACACTGGCGACATTTATAAAAAGGAAAGAAAGGGCTAATAACCAAGTATCCGTAGTCCTACCCGTTATCGTCAAAGTGGCAGTCAAGGAAGTCAATATTAACGGTAAGGTCGGGAGGGTTATTGTTATAGAGGTAGGTGGCGCTCTTGCCTTTATCGTTGCTACTCCTATTGCCATTATCACCGCGTCTTACTGTACTAGGTTCCGTACCACTAGGTTCTACGCCACCAGTAAGGCTATAGGCAAAGGCGTCGTTGTTTATAGACGTAACTATTTTCTTGGCGGTTTTAATTGGTATTGGTCCGTTCAAAGTCATAAAGTGCTCAATACCGTAGTCGTCGTAGAAGAAATTACTACTAGGAGTTAATATATTAAGTGCCATAGCCGTTATATCCTTGTCAAAATCGTCGTCAATATTATTGTCCGCAAGGTACTGGTGGACACGTCTCTTAAATCCTTCTCTTACTTCGTCACGTTCTTCTTTAGTGTGCTTAGTTAACCAACAGTCTCCTTTCTTACACACAAAGCACGTCCTAGCGTTATTGCTGTAACGATTATTTGATAAACTTAGTCGAGGCGTCAGTTAGTGGTAGCGACGGTTAGTAAAGAATACGTCTATAGGCTGTTCTATAGGCTATAAGAACACATTGGCGGGTTGTCCTATAGTACCATTAATCTTCTTATAAGTGACAATTAATGATCGTAGGCTGTTTATAAGGCCAGTAAGTGTGGCAGGCAGGTTAGAGCAAGCTGCTTAGTAAGCAGCGACGTCTTGACAAGCGACAATGAGCTTGTTATGTAGGAAATCGTCGTTATAGAGGTTAGCGTCAAGACCATGCTATAAATAACGGAGGTCGTTAAGCAGTAGCTATAGGCAGTCCTCTATAGGCTTGCCTTTACTTTTCATCATTACGGTCTTTAAGGTTATAGCGTTCCATTTTATTAAAATTCCATGCTTATATTCTGGTCCTTCAAAGTGATTGCGTATGGCATTATAGATACTATTAAAGGTGGTATAGGTTGCCTTGTTCCCATAGTAGAAGTTAAGAGCAATACCACATAGCATCATCGGAAAGCCTTTAATCTTTACCTCTTATAGTATACCAATTCTATCACAAAGGTCGTTGAAAATCGTGAGCTTACAGTCAAAGTTATCATCCTCTCCGCTATATTTGCTTTCCTCTGTATATATCTTTGCCAGGGTTGCTAAGTCTCTACCGTAATTAACGGTGGCTTTGGCTTCTATCGGTTGTATATTTAGGGTATTTATAGAGGGAGCCGTAACGTTTGTAGGCAAGGGGAGCTCGGCCGTAGAAGGAAGGTCATTTAAGACAGCTAAAGCTGGAGTAGTAGACGACATTAAGGGGGTTAATAGACGTGATTCAAGACAACGGTTAATAATGTATGAATTAAAAGGTCCTTTATTGTTAATAAATAGCTTAATTTCTGCATCTAACCATTCCATAGGGTCGTCCTCGTGAGCGACGTCGTATAGTGCTTATGGTACTAACTTGCTTTTCTTATCAAAGACCCATACTCCATTACGTCAGAGTAGTTGTTTAAGTTCCTTAATTACGGACCTATAAGCGTCCTTAAATGTCTGTACCTCAAAATTATTAAAGTCCTCTTGGTATAATTCCCATAAGCTTTTATCCTTAAAGTTGCGCTTAGTATACTTATTAATTTTAAAGTCAATATAGTTAGTAATATCTTTTGCGGTAGTCTTATTAGTTAGGGTAATCCCGTTGCCCCAGTCCAGACGTTGAATTCCTGTGTCGGACATAATTGACTGGCGTAGATCGTGGTATAGGTTGTGGTGTTCGTGGCTTGCAAAGGCCGTAAAAGGGAAAAGGGCACGCTGGCGTTTGGGCGTGTTATTGACGTGATTTTCGACGTAGCAGATCTGCAAGGTAGCAGACGGTGTTGGGGTTGTAGGTAAGTACTGGGTGCTGCTGACGCTGCTGGGTGTACTGGTTCAGTAAAGAGGTCGTACTGGGTATTGGTATGCGTGATGGACGCGAACCGGACGAAGCCTTGGTAGGAGCCAGTTCTTTGAGTTCCCAGGGCCTTGGTAGGAAGGGTTCTCCTTAGCAAACGCGACACGATCGACGGGCCTTGGTAGGAGCGATCGGGTGTTGTCTCTCTTCGTAATAACACCGGGCTCTGATCTGTGATATCACTGATCAGTGTCGGTATCACCTGGGGGGGTACTGCAATTGCAATATAAGGTAACTGGTTCTTAATTCATTCGTGTTCTGTTCTCGTCTACCAAAGGAGAAAGAAAGGGGTAGTAAAGGTCGGACTATCTATCGGGCCGTAGGTGGTCAGGTGACCTACGCTACGCCATACGGCCCCTGCCGCATACGCTCTGCGCATAATGTAATTTATAACCTCTACTTGTACAGACAGTTAGAATATTATATAAATTTAAGTTGTTTATATCTGTATTAGTGCGCAACCGTCGCGCGCCCATACCTAAAACCTTGTATTAGCCTTACTCTAACTGTTAAGCACTACTGCAGCCGCCTAACTGGCCCTATTTGCGTTAATATACTAACCCGTTGCAAGCTATCAGCATTTAAATAGAATACTGGGTATACTACGCGTGGGCGTAGGCGCGGGCGTAGGGTGTGTATAGGTTGGCGCGACTACGCTCTAACCTGCATCTACCGGGCGTAGGCGCGAGCGTGAGCGTGGGCGTGCTCGTAGAGGCAGTTCGTAGATATTAAGTAGAGGTAGCAGCACCTAAATAAGTTTACGCGGCGCCTTACAGAGTTCTGCGTAATTAAGGTGTTGCAGTTATAAGAGTTATATTAATTCTCGCAATGCAGATATAAACAACTTAAATTTATGTAATATTCTAACTTAATTAGGTAGGAACTAAACTTAATTAGTAGGGGGTGTCTGTGTATTAATTAGGGGGGGTGTCTGCGTATTAATTAGGGGGTGTTTGTTTACCGCTGCCCTAAATATATAGCTATTACTAAACTTAAAAACCTACAATAATGGAACCAAGACTTTACCAGCTTTTTTTGGAATTTTTAGGCCTTATTAGTAAGCTAGATTAAAATTAAGCCGCTAGAATTACCGCCCTTTAATAAGCTATTTCGGATAAGATTAGAGCCTAGTTAGTAGGTAGAGAACTGCTAAAAAAACCCGTCTAAATTTGCTATAATATATTAACGAATTAATAAGGATCTTTAATATAATAAATAAACTTATTCCCTAAAGCTAACTATACCTTATATCTAGAACTCTATAAACCTAGTATATACCCTAAAGCGCGATCCGTCTCTAAAACCTAAAAGCCCTATATATAACCCTATAGACCTTAACGCCGCTTAATCCTATATATCCTTAGAAACTAATAAATAAAGAACTTAAGCCATAAATAGAGAACGCTTTAGATACGGTAAAAAGGGACATATTTAAAGAAATCGTTAAACCTACCCTTTTAAAAAGGTCCGCCGTAGTTCCTCTTAGTCCTTAAATTATACTTACTCTATAAATCATACTTAGTTGCTATAAAGCATCTCGCCTTTAATTAACTCGGAAAATAAATTATTTTAGGGCTACGTTGCGCCTTAAAATAAAAGGTAGAAGAGTATAAGTATCTAGGCTCTTCTAGCGCTAATATATAATATAACTCCCTTAATATATTTAGTAAAATTTAAATACTTAAAAAATAAAAAAAAAGTATAAATCCTAATAGACAGTGGAGCTACTAGTATAGGCTTTATTAATATAAACTATATAAAAACTTAATACCTAAATTTAAAAAAACTTAATAAGCCCTAAGGCCTATAAGGCTTTAATAGCAAACCCTTAATACATAGTAAATTAACGCACTATATTTTAGTAAAAATGTAAATAGGCAAATACCTTAAATACGTTTCCCTATTTATTATACCCTTAAAGTAATATAAAGTTATACTTAAATATAGATAGCTAAAACAACACAACCCTTTAATTAGCTGGGTTAAAGAAATACTAAAGTTCTATATAACTTACTACTAAAGTTATTACTTAAAAAACCATTTGCCTTATAAATACGTATATAACTATTTAAATTTAATATAATATAAATTACCCTTACTATAAGCCTTAAACTAAAATAATAAAGCTATAACTGCTAATTATAGTAAAGAATATAAAGATATTATACTAAAACCTTTTAAATTTTATATAATATAGGCCGTACCTTTTATCTTATTAGTAAAAAGATAAGATTATAAAATCTTTACTATAACTATAAAAGATATTAAAAAAGCACTAGAACTAAAATTGTATAATTACAGCACCTATTGTACCAACCGCGTGCCTATATGTTCGGTACACTAGGTACGCGTTTACGCGTTTAGTATATTAACCACTCGCTTACGCGTCTAGTGCACTTATAAAGCACTAACTAATTAGGGGGAGGACGTATTAGTATATAGACTATATAGTCTGCTTTATACAATTAGGAGTCACCACCATCCCAAAGAGCATATAATACTATACGTATTTTATACCCCGGGATACAACTCACTTGTGCTATTAAGTTAGTATAAACACTAATTAGTAAGTGCGTATAGATCAGCAATCACTCGACACCTCCTACTAAGCGATATATACGACAGCAACTACCTGTTTAGACTCCTAGTACGACCTGCTAGAAGGTCAGAAGTTGGGGATTACGGACTATCACCAACTCTATATACTTATTCAAGTCTTAGTACGGTTTACCGGAAGTTATAGACGCGAATATAGACCTTTATGGAACCCCCTATTCTTAACCCTTTTTAAACCTCAAACCCCTATTCCTACTACACCCTCCCTTAATACCCCTAACCTCTTTTTAGACCCCTTATGGAGACCCCTACCCTTTTACAAACTGTTACGGACCCGTTAATCACCTTTACAGACTACTATAAGACCCCTTAAACTATTACGGACCCGCTAATCGATTTTATAGACCGTTACAAGACCTCCCCTACCCACTATAAGCTACTACGACCCGCCACAGCTTATATAGACATACAACGCTATATAATATAGTAGATACAAGCAAGCAAATTAGTAAAGGTTAAAAGAAGTGGAGCCAAGGAGTCAACCTTACGTCTATGGATAACATTAACAACTATATTAATTTCAAAATCCTTAAATACGGACACTATAAGCTTCTAAACAACGACCTATGGGAGTAATATAAGGAAGACTTTGCGGACTTTATGGAAGCTATTCTTAAGGCTTATAACCCTACTGCCATCCGTAACCTACGAACCCTTTTATATTACCAAGGTATATGGGTTAAAAAGGATAAACGAGTTACTATTACATGGTCCTTATATAACACAATACAGGAGGAGGACCAAACAGAATAGACTAAAGAGAAAATCCTAGACTAGGTTAAAGCTATAAATAATCTCTCTACTTCTCCTAAACTTAATAGCATCACTAGCCTTATACCTAACCTACTTAACTAAATTCGTCCTACAAACCTAAGTAATTTTGGAATTAATCTTACGGGCTAAAGCATACCTAGTACCTAAGTTATGGACCGTAATACCCCTATAAACCAAAACATGGACTAAAACCCTTCTGTTAACAAAGCTATAGATCTATAACCTACCCAAGTTATAGATCCGCAAGCTATATATCCACAAACTATATATCCGCAAGCCATATATCCGCAAGCCACAGATCTGCAAGTTATAGATCTGCAACGCACCTAAGTAAAGACCTATAGCAAGGAGCTAGCTAACCTAGCTAAGCTCTACACCGACAAATCTAAGTATAGCGGTGAAAATAATAACTTTAACTATAAACTAACCATCTTTACGGACCTTTATTAGAAGGCCGATATTCCTAAACAGGAGTTCAGCCAAGCCTACTCTACTATACTGCGCGGCCTAGCACTTAACCACTACTATACCAACCTTAAGAGTAACCCCCTTAGTGTTCCCTTTAATAAGCTATACAAAGCTACCCGTAACTACTTTAAAGGACTAGAATATAAGCGTAATATCCTTACCTAATGGAATGCAACCAAGCTACAGACCGTAATCAACAAGAACACTAAAAAATTGACTATAGAGTGCCTATAAATTCTTATTAAAGACCTCCGGCACCTATAGCACGGCTTTAATGCTAAGCTTCGAACAGACAACTTCCTGTATAATAAACTTATTACGGCCTACTAGGAAGTAGAGCCCTACAAGTATACCTACTATAAGCCTATAGATACCTTAGCTGGCCTTATTAATAATCTACGCTCCTCTATTATAATATATAAAGTCTTAAACCTACCAGGCAGCACGTAAGCCTTTATTACGGATATTTAATATCTATAAATAGACTTAGACGTCTACTTTACGGACCGCCGCTACCGCTAGTAGCACCTGTACTAACTAAGTCCTACCTATAACCCCCACAGCAACCCCCGTATAAAAATATACCCCCGCAGACAAACCAGCCAGAAGTGCTTCGTGTGCGGCAAAAAAGGATATTAGTCTATAAGGCATACCTAGAAAGAATGTAATAAGTCTAGAAAGAGACTTGATAGCCATATTAGCCAGTTTATTTTAGAATACAAAGAAGAGGAAGCAGAAGAGCCCCCTAATAAGTTAATAGAAGCCCTTATAATTAACTTTAACTTAAACGCTTAGGAATAAGAGACCTTAGAGACATTCCTAACTACTTTTAGACCTTTTACGGACAGCTAAGCCTTCAATATTACAACCGTATTAGCCGACCATTCCTTTATATACTTAGTTGCGCCCGAAAACTATTCCGCAAGCACCCCCATTATGGATGTTATAGATCACGAGCAGGACCTATTTGCATATATTACCACAGAATGCTATACCCCTAAGAAATTCTACGGTGTTATAATCGATATAGGCGCCTCTAAGAAGTCTACTACAGGTTACAGACAATACCTTATATATAGGACCACCGCAAATGATAATACGGATATTAACACTATGTAAACTGGGGCCGTAAACGTCCAATTCGGCATTGGCTTAACTGCATTAATTAGATTAGTTGCAGTTAAGACCCTAATTGGCCTAGTTAACTTCTATATAGTAAAAGCAGACACCCCTTTCTTACTTTGCCTTGCGGACATGGACAGGTTATAGGTTTACTATAACAATATTACGGACAC
>Ga0307507_10001701_pt1 | contig 48717 bp, 25 predicted proteins | sample 7_EM_MG_FD_207223 | JGI IMG/M metagenome (GOLD analysis project Ga0307507, IMG submission 207223) | Populus trichocarpa ectomycorrhiza microbial communities from riparian zone in the Pacific Northwest, United States - 7_EM | ecosystem: Host-associated > Plants > Roots > Unclassified | place...
CCAGTCAATGAATCTACTTCACAATCTCCACAAGTAGTGACAGAGTAAGAAAAGGTGCTAAATAGATTCAAAAGTAACTGCACACAGAGGGCAAAGTGCTTGTGCATCACTGATCATATCATGTCTCCTAACAAGAAAGCCTCTAATGCATAAGCTGTTATTAAGGAGAAGTCAAATAAACATATCAACTTTTGGGGGTGTCAGTCCTTTCCATAATAAAGTAGAAAATCAAGAAACTCCAGGATATTGAATCTGATCAATGTTGTGACGGGCTGACTTAACACTATAGTTACCATCCTTTTCATAAGCCTATTGTCGTGTATCAACTGAATCCGAAAGGGTCAAATTATGCTCCATAATCAACCTCAAAGATTGCGAAGCATCAAATTCTGCTGGACGCAAAATCCTCCTCAAAGTTAAACTCAAATTCACAGTAGTACTATTTAGAACACATACATCTACAGTAACAACATCTTGTTGAATAGAAAGACTATATAATATATAATCTAGGAAATAAATCTTGCAAAGATTGTCCTTGTACCCAGCAATCAGTCCAGAATCTAGTTCTCTTTCCATTCCCAACCTTAATACAACATCTCTTCTTAAAGGTCTCTGAAATTGGATCGTTATTTTTGACAGCTGAAAATATATGCCATTCGAGATTGGAGGCAGTGAACAATAAAAAACATGAAGACCATTGTGAATTGTAGGCCTTTACCCGTGTAAGATAAATTGTTTTCATCTCCCCGAATCATCCTCACCAAGCCTCCAAGTCCACTTGAAAAATAGTGCCTATGTATTGAGGTAAGAACCCGAAGGATACCTTATTTGGAAGTAGGAAGATAGACATATAATAAAATTGTAAGAAGATTAAGACTGATTTTATGAGACATAAACGACCAGCCAGACTCAAAAGTTTACCTTTCTACTTTGCCAAACTTGCTCTGATCTTAGTAAGAACCGGCTTCCAAGTTGAATTTTTTACTTGGATTAGCCCGTAATGGTAAACCAAGATATTTACAGGGAAAAGAGACACTACGAATAGTCAAAATATATAGTCTCATAAGACTATATAAGTCAAAAGCTGTATGGAAATCAATTTTGAATAAGAATCCATAGCCTCCCCTTCTTCTAAGTCCACGAACCACTTCATTTCCTATCAGAAAGCCATTAAGAATTTGTCTTACTGTCACTGATTATTCCCGGCAAAACCACTTAAAAGCCGAGAGGATAGCAACTTTGCCACAATTTTATAAAGTCCATGAATGAGGCTAAGTGGTCGGTATTTTGAAAATTCATTGGGGGAGTGCTTTCTCGGAATTAGTGCAGCAAAACTTAATTGATGGTGAGATATTATGTATAATACAAAAGAGCATAACATATTATATTCTTAATCAACAATTATCTATCATTAATACCATATTCATACTTATAAATTAAATTCAACTACAGAGAAAAGTTATAAACTTAAATCTATTTTTATAGGGTTCGCAATAAAACATTATAATAATAATAGTTAAACCTATTAAAAGATTAAAGAAATATTTTTTGTTTATTTCTAAATTAAAATTTAATGTTCCAAAGTTCATATATAGATATTTGCCCTCGGAATCTCACAAATTTCTGAGCCGTCATCTCATACACAAACCATATATATTTTTTAAAATTTTACTTGTCATGCATGTAATGTTGCTTTGTGACAGAGTTAGTAAACGAACCACACATCAAAGTTCATCCACATAAATCCCTGGGTTTGACACAATATAAATAGCTCCAAATTGCTGGATGCCTACCCTGTTTTGGATATATATATATATATATATATATATATATATATATATAGACACACACACACTTCTACCGAACAGTGTCAGTGTAGCCAATCTTGACTAGGAATACAATTGACACCAACCAAAAAAGTGACCATTCCTTTTCATTTCCCATCATGTTAAGTACAAGTCCAAATCAAATAGGCCTGAAAATCAGTATAATTCCAAGCCCAACTCTATCCGCCAACCCAAATTCCTTTTCTAACCAATTCTAATAATTCAACTTTTTTTTTCCTTGGCAATACTCCCCCCCTCCCCACTCCATAATAAATAGTTTAAAATTTGTCCCCTTTATATATATATTGGATATGTTTTCTTGTTTCCATTGATGTTCATCTATTGGTTCCAATGGTGTTATTTGTTGGAACTTGGAGTGGATTTTTTAATACATTAAAATAATAATAAAAAAGAGTAAAATATCACAATCTAAATAAAAAAATAATATATTTTATTGAGTCGCAAACGGTCATATGTCTCACATACACTTTTTAATTCTTAGATGACATCGCTTAAATTACAAAAAAAAGATACATCAAAGTTCTGATAATAACATTATTAATACTATAAAAAAATCATTATTAATAATTAAATTGTGCTACTTTTTAAAATAATTTTTGAATTGTATTTTTTTCTGCATGCTAAAAAAAACCCTCCCTTTGATTGCATTAATTTCACAAACAAATGCAAATTTTGTAGGAGTCGTATCATTTGACAGTTGAATCGGCTTTGTGAGCTGTTCCAACACTGCATTATAGGTCTGATCACCCGAATACTGTTTGGAAATAAAGTACAATCCATGTTTTTAAAATTTTAATTTAATAATTTTTAATGTTTTTAGATTATTATGATATATTAATATTAAAAATAAAAAAAATATTATTTTAATATATTTTTAAATAAAAAATATTTTAAGAAACAATCTCAACCATCTCTAAACACAATTTCACACCAACGCAGACAGGAGACAACGAAGACCTTGGTGCAGGCTTGCAGCATCATCTTTTCCCTCATTATGAAGGTAAAGCCCATGCCTAATCGTGGATCCATATTCATTACAGGCCCAATAATCTTAATCCCCAACTCCATATTGTTAACTTTAAGCAACTATGAAACCGTGAAGGTCCAATTTCTTGCAAAGACCAAGAGAAATCTGAAGCCTTCTTTTTTAGCCTAGGTCTACAGTAAATGACACTGTTACGTTGTTACAGGGGCTAAAGCTCCTCCTCAACAGCCAGCCAGCCAAAACATGGATATAAGCCTCCTAAAATTGAAAGGTGACTTGAGCTTGGGCAACAAGGCAAAATAAAATTTGAAAATTAAGAAGAGAGAAATATGCTCCAGGTTTGCTTGGCTAGGAATCCAAATGGCTTTTTTAAGCTCAACAAGAAAAGAATCGATTCTTCAAAAACCCATTCCCCCAATAGAATAATAAGAAGAAAAAAATCATGCCCATTTCCCGCTATCTTTTCTTTTCCACCAAACAACGCCCAGGACAGTGTCTCAATCTACTCCGAAGGTCCTCTCTCTTAAACCCTTTAAACCCCTTTTTATTATTTTCTTTTTTTCTCTAGTTGATCGAGAAGGGTTTGTGTGTGTGTAGCAGTTACTCTAGTTTTTATGTTTCTTTTCATATTTAAGTACGTGTGTGATTTCTTGGTAAGGGTTTAGGGTTTATTTTTCACAGAATGCATTTTAGTTTATATATTGCTTGAATCGAAGTCCGTGGAGTTCATTTTGCTGTTTTTTCATACATATATTAAAAATTGTTGGGTTATCTTTTGCTGCAATTTAATTGAGCATTATTTAGTGAATGTCTGTTCTTTACATTTATAGGCTGAATTTAAACACAATTATTGGTGAAGTTTGTAATGTTTTTTATTTTCTCTGTTTTTTGGGGCATTTTGAGTATATGTTGAATCATGTGTGATTGGTGTAGGCTTGGTCCATCAAAGAGGGTTCAATCTAGCTGTTTTTCCAAATCAACAAACCAAAATCACTGGAAGCGTCCTGTACCGCAAGTAAAAGTAGAACTGAAGGCTCCTCGTTTCCTTGTCATTGTATGCTGCTTAGCCTCTTCATTATCACCAATTGATATGTATTGGTTCTCGATTGAATGTGCCATTTTAAAATATGGTAGATTTTGATTGTTTGGTGTTGGTTTTGATTTAAAAGGAGGATTCTGCATTTGAAACTAAAAATGTTGTTAAAATGTGTAATTTTGCAGCCAGCTGCTGTACTAGGATTTGTTGGATTGGCAGCTTTTGTGCATTATAATGACGAGAGGAGAGCGGTTCCAAAAGGTACTTTTTATGCTTTATTATTATCAAATGACTGTTTACAATGGGTCTGAAATTTTATTCGAGAGTGAATATTGGCACTTCCATCATTTGTGGTGATTTCGTTTTGGTTTCTTAGATTGAGAGATTGAATTTCTGGTTCTTTGTCCTGCTTGACAAAGTGGAAAATTCCGAGACCATTGATGATTATTACGAGTTAAACCTGGATAGTAATTACTTTGTAGTTTAGTTAACATTTCCTTGTTCAGCAGTAGCTCATTTCAGTGGTTTGAGGTGGTCTTTTTGGTAACATGTGCAGTTATATGATATTTGCTGAACTTTCTTCGTTATTTAACTTGAGTATAATTATCTGGACTTGAACCATCTGCCAGCCTATAAACTCATGCCTTTTTGTTATCAAGATGCCTATTGAATCTTAAGAAAGATAGAGTGACTACCCTACCACTAACATGGTAAAATGTTGGATCTTTTTTGTTTTCCCTTTTTTGAGGTTTGAACATTGTACTTTGGCAGTATTAAATCAACTAATCAATTTTGAATCCATATTGTTCTTGATTCTATTGTTTTCACTGAGCTCTTAAGAAACTTGAACATGAAACAAGTATAGCACTCCACCAAATTGCATTTCACCTGACATTTATTAAAGAAATAATCAAAAGAAAGAAGTATGGTATTCATTTTGAGCTACTGATAAACTAAACAAGTAGTTACTTATCATGGTTTTTTGGGTTAATAATGATGAACCCAAAACTGATCACAACACACAAATGAGATGCAAGACCCACTAAGATCATCCATAAGTAAAGAAATGCACCTAGTGGTGGCCCAGAGAAAAGGGGTCTCTAGCAAGGCAGTCTATGCAGCAATCCCCTTCTCTATATTTGTGAGTCATCATCACTGTCCAGTTTTGATCCAATCATGTCTTTTAGTGCACAGAACAGCACATTTGTTGGATTAATGTTCTGATAAGTGCATCCAGCAGCACTAGCAAATGTCTTCCAGAATGACCTTTCTTAACCTTATATCCTCCAAAACCGAGATTCTTATTAATGCTCCCCATAACTCCATGTTCTTCGAGGTTCATAATGAAACCACCCAACTTTGTCCTGAAAGGTGCTTTGAAGTAGCTAACTTGCCAGTGGCAGAGCTGTCGCTTTGCCTCCAAGGGGGACTGGAACAAATTGATTATAAAATTATATTTTCCTAAAATTGAATAGATGAATTAAAGTTCTAGTTGCTTTGTGCACGAACAATCAATATCAGATGGGTGGGTATCTTTTTTTTCTTCTTTCCAAAGCACAAAAACTGTGTTGCTGTATGTTACTGATAGTTGCAATGGCAAATACATGATTGTCTCGGGGCATGTCAGTTTTGCAGCCTTGAATGATACAAAAGCATCAAGCTAGTCTTTTAATTGGACAAAAGCATACTTGTATATTTTGGGCTTGTGGTGGGCATTTGACTTTGGCCAAAACCTACTGTATATTTTGGTCTTGTGACTTGAGAAAAGATATTGTTAATGCCATAGGATTGGTTGGTTTTATCCCTGTTCAGGAATGAGCTCCTAAAACCTGTGTTTTAGGCTTTCTGATTTGTGTGACTCAAAATGTTGCACTGTGGGATAGCCTTACTCCTATTGTCTGGTTGGCTTCATCTTGGAATGGAACGTGCCTAGGATGGAATACCGAACGTGCACTTTGTGGTCTCTGTGACTGGAGATTTGACTACTGTATGGTGGTCATGTAACTGCTGTGAGGCAGAAGGAAATTCCCCGTTGCCTTAAATACAACTTTTAATGGGCTTTGGGTGATGATCATTTTTACTGAACACTTAGCTCATGCTTCTGGAAGATTAAGATGGAGCTTGATTAGCTTCTTCCTGAAAAGAAATGAAGAACGTAAGCCAAGTGGTCGTGATGTCAGATGCAGAGCAGCTTGTCGAGGGCTTCCTTTTAACCTTGTTCTCCCTCTTCTCTAATTGTATTTCTTTTCTTGTATACTGATCAGGTCAAGGCAGTGATTGCGTCAATGTCAAGGGTCCGATTATTGGTGGTCCATTCACCCTAGTTAACACAGAGAATAAAGTAGTTACGGAGAAAGATTTTCTAGGAAATTGGGTTTTGCTGTACTTTGGCTATACATCCTCCCCTGATATTGGACCTGAGCAACTGAAATTGATCACCAAGGCCTTAAACACATTAGGTATGATGCATTAGTCAGCATAACCTTTTCTCTCTCTCTCTCTCTTTTTATTTGGGGGGGGATGAGTGGTTATAAATCTGACATCTGTATTTATATGGATGTAGAGTCTAAAGAGAATCTTAAGGTTTTGCCAATGTTTGTTACACTTGATCCTCAGCGTGACAACCCCCCACATCTTCGTGCTTACCTTGAAGGTTAGGAATGCGCACGCTACTGCACATGCTTCAGATTATTCCTTATTCCTTAATTGCCTTGTAATAATTGGCTGTGGTAACATATGTTAATGAGCTCTGAACGACTGCAGAGTTTGAATCAAGAATAGTAGGATTAACAGGACCTGTTGGTGCTATAAGACAGATGGCACAAGAGTACCGTGTTTATTTCAGGAAAGTTGAAGAAGAAGGAGATGATTATCTTGTCGAGACTTCTCATAACATGTAAACCCCGAGCTCCTCTGCTGCTTTCTTTTCTTCTGATTTTTAAGTTTCTTTTTTTGGCTAGAACTCAAAAGTGGATTGTGTATCTTAAAAACATGCAGGTATTTGATAAATCCAAACATGGAGGTTGTAAAATGCTTCGGTGTCGAATATAACGCAGAGGAGCTTTCAGAAGCAATAGGAAAAGAATTGAAGAGAACCTCATCATAATGGTTTTGAAATCTCTGATGTGCTCCTAGTCTTCTGGGAATTTTATAATTTTGGAAGGTGTCTAACTAACATTCTTGATTTCTTTTTTCTTTCTTTTTAACAAAGATTTTGTCTAGTTGTTGCATGGGCTTGAACCCTTGACCTTAACTTCAGAATGAAGGTTTTAAGAGGTCAGTAGGTTCTCGATCCCATCTTACATCTTGCTATAATGATATTTCAGACACCTTCCTCCAACCCAGGATCTTCTTTTGACTTGGTATTTTAATTTTGGTCTGTCATAGCGGTATAACTGAAGATAGAAAAAGAAAAGGAAAACGTAAAATTGGGCCTGCTCCTTTATATTCTATATAGGTGGTCAATTTCTTTGTCCTACAAGAACACTTGTACAAGGGAGGAACTTCTATTTTACTGCTGGAAGGTTTGTTTATAAAATCCAGCTTTCTTCATTCGTGCGATGCTCAAGGCCAATGTGCCAACGTGCCCTCCTCTATTCCTCTTTCCCATGTTTCTAATTTATTTATATTTTTTGTGACTGGTTATATAAATCACTATCATAAGCATATCACAAATCTGATAGATGGTTCAATTCAGCTTGATTAAGTCATTATGTCTAGAAATAGTGTTATTTAATTGGTTATTATGTTCCTAGAGGTGTTTAGGATAGTGATAACGATTGTTTTTAATAGTGTTTTTTTTTTGAAAATTTATTAAAATAATATTTTTTTATTTTTTAAAATTTATTTTTAATATAAGCATTTTAAAATGCTCAAAAACATAAAAAAATAATTTTTTTTTTAAAAAAATTAAGATTTCACTAAACTCCAACTTCACCATTCTCCCGACCAGGCACTTCTGAGCCTTACACCAAAGACATGGTGCATTTATGTGGAGTGGGGCAAATTACAGCAAGTTTTACACTCGTTACAGGAATTTGCAATTATTTTCGAGTAAATCAAGGCAACGTTTTTCAAGTCCCTATCACCGATTATCAATAACCCTTCAACGACTGACACTTTTGGTTTTACACCTAAGACAATGGAGGACTAGCCTAGGCACAAATAACAATAACGTCAAGTTGTGTTGATTTTTGAAAGAGCAACTTCTGCAATGTGCCCAAGCTTGCTTATTGGCCTGTGGTACCTGGATGCAATGCTCTTGGAGAGGTCGATGAATCCACCTAGACAAAACCATGTCGGCAATGGCTTAGTGAGATTCTCAGAGCTTGGCAGCCTAGCTAGATCACCATTCATGAGGTTCTAACATCGTACTATTAATTTGGTAATACGAGTTCCTTCTTCTATTTTTTTCGTTTGTCGATTTACGTGTGATAACTACATGAGAGAAGAGAAGTTCCCATGCCAAAATGTAGGGGAAAGATAGGGGGGAAACTCCTTTTTTTAGCAAAAAATCTAGAGATCTACATCTTACAAAAGACCGGGTCTCTTGGTTCCCTTTTTCCCACCACATAAGAAACACAAAACAAAAGAGAACAGAAAAAATTAAACAATCAAGAACAACTTTCCACTTTTAAATTTTAATAAGAGTAAACCAACTGTAAATTAGTGTGCTCTCTCTTTGTTAAATCTTGCGATACCCCCCCCCCCCCCCCCACATTCATCATGCCATTTCATGTCTTGTCTCAAACAGAAAGAGAGAGAAAACAAAGAGATTCTATGTCCTAGCGGTCACTTAAGGAGACCTAGCAATCCATCTCCAGCTAGCCTATTTTCAAACCCCACGTTCATTTTCTTCTCTATTTCCTCCCATTTTTTCCCTAGCTTCATGCAGGATTTAATCTTCCTGCCTGCCAAAGTCCGTGGTAAATATCTTTATGCAGATTTAATCCATGCCCAATGTCACTTCATCAATAATGTTTCATTAGTTAGATAGCCACCGATGCTGTGTGTCTTTGTTGGTTTGAAAATGTGGCATTCTTCTCTACCATAAAAAGCTGCATTGTCTTTAAGACCCGAGGAGAAAAGCGCTCAAAGGTCAGAACAAAATATGGGAGACATATCGCCCGAAAAGAAACCTGCAGGTTGTGGCCTATTCTCTGTAGTTTTCGGCCGAAGAAGTTTTTGGCCAAGAAGATCAACATCTACAGGTTCAATTCCTACAGTGAATGCAGCCAATTTCACCAGAACTCCTAGCACGCCAAGGAGGCGAAGGAGTGGCTCGGATGAGGCTGCATTTCTAGACAATTCGCCTAGTGTAGCAGAAGGGCAGCAAAAATCTATCACAAAGGCTCCTATGCATCCCAAGATCCCCCCTGCACAGAACCAAAACTACGGTAAAAAACTTCCCGAGGAAGCAACCAAAATATCTTCTAATCAAGGCTATGCTAATCAAAATCAAGGTTATAGTAATCAAAATGCATTTGTTAATCAAGGTAGGAGGGTTCCTAAGGAGGCAGTTGGTATTTCCGGTGAGCTCGAAAGCATGATCACTGATCACCAAAAATCTAAAGGAAGCAGCACGCTTGTCCGTGCTTCATCAAGCAATGTGATGCTTTTTGGCAATTTAGGTAACTTGAGGCAAGGAGGAGGTGGAGGAAATACAACTTCTCATAGTGTTCTTGATTACCTTCCTAAGACCGCAAGAGAAGAGGTTGTTTCACCTAATGGAAAATACCCTAATAGTGTAATGGGAAATGTAGTGAAGAAACAGAATGAAGAGAAACCAAACGTAGGTGCGCAGCCTGCTTCAGGTTCTTTATGCCGGGCTCTGTCTACTAGAATGGACCCTGAGCAACTTAAAATGATGGGTAATGAAGATTACAAGAATGGGAATTTCGCAGAGGCATTGGCTTTGTATAATGCAGCAATCTCGATTGATCCTAACAAGGCTTCTTATCGGAGCAACAGAAGCGCAGCATTAACAGCTCTTGGTAAAATTCTCGAGGCAGTTTTCGAGTGCAGAGAAGCCATTCGAATTGAACCCCATTACCATAGAGCTCATCATCGTTTAGCAAACTTGTATCTCAGGTATAAAAATTACCATTAATTGCCAACAGACTCTAGTACAATTTCGTTCCATGATAATTTAATACTGTGTTTCTTCTTTTCCTTGGTGAAATTCTTATGTGTTAATAGATTAGGTGAGGCAGAAAAGGCTATATATCACTACAAACATGCAGGGCCAGAAGCTGACCATGTTGACATTTCAAAAGCTAAAGCTCTTCAAGCCCATCTCAACAAGTGCACCGAAGCTCGTAAACATCGAGATTGGAACACCTTGATCAAGGAGACAGCGGCTACCATATCTGCCGGCGCAGATTCAGCACCGCAAGTAAGCCGCCTAGTTATCATTCATCACATTTTAACCCCTGTATGTTAAATATTGCCATGCTATGCTAAACTAGTTTTGTGTCTAATTTAGATATTTGCATTGCAAGCTGAGGCCTTGATAAAGCTTCATAGGCACCAAGAAGCAGAGGAAGCATCGATGAAGTGTCCAAATTTTGATGTGGATGCCTGCACTAAATTTTTCGGTCCACTCGGTAATGCAAATTTGTTAGTGGTGCGAGCTCAGGTTCACATGGCTCTTGGCAGGTTAGTGTTCTGTACTACATGGTCACGCATTATTAGAATTGCGTTAGAGGCCACAATTTGCATGATTGCATAGGTTCATAAATAAAAGAAAGACATGACTGTAACCTGGTGTTGTGGAACAACTCAAAAGGCATATTTTTGCTGGTAAAAAGGGGGACCAAAGATATACGAAGTCAAGAAAAAATTCGACTACTTACCCACCACCAGCCACCAACTTGCTCAAATATTCCCTGATTACTGTCTGGGTTAAATACTTTGATTTTGCACCTAAGCTTTATGGTAAAAGCAGGATCGTTTTTTAAAACAAAAGACATGTCTCTAAGCTCTACCCTATCACCTAATCCTGTGTCTGGTACTTCTCACCATAATTAGGTGGTAAAAACGGCTCTTCTATGAAATACTTTATCTTCTTTTAGTTCCTTTTTCGGAGAATCTTCTTTATATTTCTATTGCTGACTGGGTTTACATTTCTCTCAAATAAACCATCTTACTCTAAAATTCTAAAATATAAATTATATTATATCTAACATATTTTTTCAAGTAAAAACTCTTTAAATTTAAAATTTATATAAACTCATATTAGTTTATATTTAATTTTTATCAAATAAATAGGGATAAAACTTACACAGATCCATACTAGTTTATGCTTAATTTTTATCAAATAAATAAATATGGTAAAATTCAAACCTGTAACCGCTTAGTCATCAAGGCTATGATACCATGTCAAAAAACTAATTTAACCCAAAAGTTTAAACTGTTAGGTGAGGTTCCAAGATATGATTTATATTATTCTCTAATACATTCTCTCAAGTGAAAGCTCTTTGAGTTTGAAATTTTTACAGGTCTACACTACCTTGTGCTTAATCTTTATCAAATAAATAGGGATGATGAGATTCGAACTCGTGACTGTTTGGTCATTAAGGCTCTGATAATCAAAAAAATCAATTTAATCTAAAAACTTAAAGTGTTAAATGAGATTTCAATATATAATTTATATTATTCTCTTATGTTTAGCCAAACTGTAATTTAAGTATAATTGAATCTATCTAATTGAAATACTTAATGTTAGCTTTTTTATTTTTTTAAAAAATAAATCTTATAACATAACAAGTAGCTATCGATTTTATTCAGTCCAAAACAATTGAAAGAACGCACAGGTTAATTGTCCTTAGTGTTTATTGGGCTAATAAAGCTTTTAACCAACGGATTAACAGATTTGATGATGCTTTGGCTGCGGTGCAACGAGCAACTAGGCTCGATTCAAACAACAAGGAAGCAAATATGGTGTTGAGAAAGGCTAAAGCTGTAGCTGCAGCTAGATCAAAGGGTAATCAGCTTTTTAAGGCAGCAAGATTTTATGAGGCTTGTAATACTTATAGTGAGGGACTTGAGCATGATCCCTACAACTCAGTGTTGTTATGCAATCGAGCTGCCTGCCGGTCCAAGCTTGGCCAGTATGAGAAAGCGGTAGAGGATTGCAATGCTGCTCTTACCGTCCGACCAGGTTACTCCAAGGCCAGATTAAGAAGAGCTGATTGCAATGCTAAGGTGACTAAATTGAACAGAGAAATAATTTAGTTTATACAGCGTGTTTCGTCATCATTTTAAAAGCTTTTATCTTCTATAGCAACTTAGATATAGTCGGATTTGGTTTGCTAGTGACTAATGTTTGTTTCACTGAAATAGTTGGAAAAATGGGAAGTCTCAGTCAAAGACTATGAGATGTTGCAAAATGAAGCCCCGGGGGATGACGAAGTGAGCAGGGTCTTGATGGAGGCCAAGTCAGAGCTCAAGAAGCAGAGAGGACCAGATGCGGCAGCTTAATATAAAGCTAGAGAACAAGTAGTGAAATGGTAGAAAGAAATTGCTAGAGCAGCTACCTGCAGAGCCAATGAGGCCAAGAACAAAAAACGAGATTACTTATGCCTAGTGTTGATGCTGAGGCAAGAGATTGGGCACACTAGATTGAAATTAGAGAAAGAAAATGCTTTAATTTAGGGAAGAAAATTGATCCGACCGGGCATCATGTTTCAGAATATGCTGTAAAGGACTTCGTTTTTATGTATAGCTGGACACTTGTGTGAAATTTTGTTGAAACACCGCCTGAAACCCGTCCGATTACTGACTTTTTTCTGGCCTATAAGACCCATTAATATCCTATCTATGAGCATTAATGAACACCACCACGAGTTGACTACTCATTAGATCCAATCTGACCGACAAAGGAACTCAATAAAACACTCCACTTTCTTAGCATCTACTAATTGCTGCCCCTTTGAGCAATATAGCCAACAACAAACACAATGCCAAATCTATCACGAAGATCATCTTCATGACCAATCACAACGATTCAAGTTTTATTAGCATTATAAATCCTCCTGTGATCAAAATGACAACTTTCATACATACATATGAAGCCATGATCATCTAAGAACCTATAACGATAAGCAAAGTCAAGACATGTTCTTGAAAAACCAAGCACATGAACAACTGTCCAAGTTATTTTCCTCATCAAAAGATGATGGTCAAAGATCGTCAAAGCGTGATCCGACTCAACCCAACACCACACACAAATTAACCTTATGAAAAAAAAAAGGTCTCTCACATGAATGAAGCTCCGGCAGATTTCTTAACATCAGGATAATCACAATAATTCCTAATAGCAGTTAACTCATAAGGCGAAGTATCAAGAGCCAGCCACTGCTCAATGGTGAACTGCTTTTGTGAACAAGCCGCATGGACCCCAGTTGTAGTCACCTCCACGTAGTTAACGTACCAACCATGGCCTGAACCTGACCCATCAGATGTCAAGTTCAATGCACACACTGGTGAACTCAAACATGGTGCTCTTCCACTAAAAATGTCCAAATTGCCCCTCTCGAAGTAGTTGTGACCTGGCTCCATTAGCCCTCCCCATCTCTCAAGATCTGGGACCTCCAAGCCCTTACCATAAGAGTCGTACAGTCTAACGCTTATGATGGAGTCCGTGCCTCCTTTGATGATGGATCCTGTTCTTATGTACACTGTGTATACACAGTCTTCATCCTGCAAGAGATCAAGAAAAAAAGAAAAAAAACGAATGTAACTAAGGATTGGTTTTAACAATGACCAAAAGATGAGAAAGGATTTCGAGAAAGTTTCAGAGGGCAACTTACAGAAAATGCTATGGTGGCGAGGGAGAGGAAGAGGAAGGGGATGAGAGAGAGGTGGAGAGTGGTGACAGACATTATTTTCTTTGTTTTCTTCTTTAGCCGTAGAAATGTGAAAGGCCTGCTTAGTTGAAAGTGGATTTATAGGGAAGAGGACTTGTAAGCATGGGATGAGTGTGTAATAGCGACTTGTTTGGTTGTGTATAATTAATCTTGCATTGCATAAAAATAATATAATTATAAAAATCTCTTATAAAATTACACTTTATATTGAAGTTTAATATTCATAACAATTTAGATTCTTAAACCATAAAAAAAATCAATAAAAATATTCAATATTCTAAAATTTAATATATTCATAACAATTTACATCATAAAAAAAATCAATAAAAAATATATAATTATATATTATATTATTATTCTATTTTATTTAATATCTAAAAAAAATTTACATTAAATTTTACAATTTTATTATTAAATTAAAAAACAAAACCACTAATCGCTTAATTCCAAACTCAAACAAAATCTCAACCATCACCATATTTATAAAACCAATTTTAATTTTTAATTTTTTATTATATTTGTCAAAAATCAATATTATTATTTTAAAAAAAAATCCAAATAAAGATATCTCACACTCCTCCTCAAAACTTGAAAAAAGGAGCAAAAACAATTAGTTTTGAAGGGTAGATTTTTAGGTTAGGATGATGGCTATTATTTGATTCGTAATATGGGAGAGATATAGTGGGTGTTGGCAGATATCGAGATATGAAGAAAGCTCATTATTTTCATTATTATTCGAAGTGTTATATAACACAAGTCTGTTATGGAGATAACAGAAGATGAGATCCTATCCTAAAGATTAATATAGGACTCATATATACTGTCATAACCTATTTTTGAGTTATTCCCCAAATTCATTTTCAAAAATCAAAAAATATATTCATACAAAAAAATCTTTAAAAAATAATAACAGTGAGAAGAGGATGCTGAAACGCCCAAAAAATAGCTAGAAATTGGTTGAGGAGGTTCAAAAATACAAAAATTGAAATTTGACACTATATTTTTGACAGATGAAGAGCTTTGTTAACAAAGAAAACTTAATTTGAAGAAAAATATTCAAAATCAAATGTTTATGAATCCAATTAAATTTTATCGAAGGTTTAATTGAATTTATGGATGGTTTGATTGCAAGAAAACTTGATTTTTAAGTCAATTTGGGCTTTAATTGGAAGAAATTAAAGTTCTGGGGTCAAATTAGAATTTTTGAGAGTTGTTTTGGTCAAATCAAGAGCTTAATTGCATAAATATTGAAATTTAATGGCTAATTGGGGACTTGATTAAATAAATTCAAAACCAAGGACCAAACTAGAAACATACGCTGAAATCTAGGGTTTGAATTGAAGTTCGTCAGGGGTGAAATTCAACAAAATCGAAAGTTTGAGGCCAATTAGGGGTGTAATTAGAGATAAATCACAAATTAAAAGAGTAAAGAGTAATTGACAAAAAAATACTATTCATCTTCTTCTTCAGAGGGCCAGCCAGAGGGGCCTCCTTCCCAAGCCGTTTGACACCTTGTTTTTTCTCCAAATTAGATGAAACTTGCACGAAAACGATCTCCTGACACCTGACTACATGCTAGTGCAAACCGTTTGGGCTGATCGAGGCTTCAGAGGTGGTGACACCGCCCCAAAGAAGCCAACCCGACCAACCATTTTCCTGCACAAAACTGATAGTTCATCATTGCTACTTTGAACTAATGGTTGGGATGCTTTCGGGTCGATCCAAGGGCCGAGATTTGGCACCATAAAAGACAAAATGTCCATTTTCCATCGCCTATAAATAGATTTGATTTTCATGGTCCAGAAGTGGAGAAATTTGGGTCCAAAATCAGCTAAAAAACCAGCATCCAACACCCGGTTTCTACCATCCTCACACTTTCTCTCTCTGCCATTCCAGCCGCCGTAACACGCTACTATTAGCCCATCCGCCACCCTATCCACCACAACAACACCACCGAGAATAGCCACCAGCATCACCGTGAGCCACCCGCGCCACCAGGTTAGCTTCCTTCTTCTTCTTCTCCAGCCGCGTCCTCCACTATTCTGCGTGAACAGTGGAGAGTTCTCCAGTGTTCACTGGGCAGGGCAGCGCAGACCCAGACCAAAATTGTTGGGCCGAGTTCGACCCAGTCCAAAAATTTCCAAAAAAAAATTCCTTTTGAAAAATTGTGACTTTCCCGCATATTTTTTTTTAATCAATTTTGCTTAATATTGGTTTGTATTTTTATATCGTAAAGATACAAATCTGGTATTAAAATACCAGTTTTCGTCAAAACATTGCAAAAAATTATAAAACAAAAAATATATTTTGTTTTCATGCATACGACAAAGTCTCTCAAAGATTAAAAAAAATCATATCGTTTTTTCATACAAAAAACATAAAAAAAATTCAAAAATATGTTTTAGCATGCATTTTGGCTTTAATAACAAGTTTAGTGGAGCCATGAGAACTAGGTCAAAAATTCCAAAAAAAAAAATTTTTTTCTTTTAATAACTGAGATTATGAATTTTACACGTAAAATGTATTCCCGGTATTAAAAAGGTATTTCTTTTGTTAACATAGAACAGTTAGGTTTTTTTTACTTGATAAGATAAGGATCTCCTTACCGAGAATGACTTTTCTTAAACCCTAAACAGACCAACAATTAGAAAACACGACAATACCGTAGTTTTTTTATTAGACAATCAAACAATGTAGCTTACTTTAGGTAGGACGTATTTGGGGTTCTAATACCTTCCTTTTACACAACCAGTCCCTGTGTCCGATCTCTAAGATCAGTTAGGATTCCTAATGATCAAAATACTAGGTGGCGACTTCCTTTCCCGCTAAAAGATAAGAATTCCTTATTTCCCTATATTTCTTGATTTCTAGATATATACTTGAGAATGAACGCTATTCGTCACGACGCCGCACACATGCGACATATACAATAACATTCTAGGAGAATAGTTGTCATCTAATATGCTCCCTCAAGATAGACCACGGGAAGAGAGGCAACGATTTTGTAAGAGCATCTACAAGTTGATTATCAGAGGAAACATGAGCTACACGAAGAGAACTTGTCTGGACTTGATCCTGAATAAAATGAAAGTCTATTGCAACATGAGTGGAACACTGGATTAGAATACAACTAAGTAACTCTAATATTATCACAATAGATTATAGGATCATGAGATAAATCAATTCCAGGATCAATTAAGAGATAACAGAGCCACTTTAGTTCAGTAGCAGTAGCTACTACATATCGATATTCAGCTTCTGTAGAAGTACAAACAATAGTTTTTTGTTTCTTTGAATTCCAAGAGATAGGATGACAACCAAAGTACACAATATATGCACTAGTTGATGAGTAGTCATCTTTATCTCCAGCCCAATTTACATCAGAGAAGGCATGAAGCGAGAGTGAAGAATCACAATTAACAATAACTCCTTTATCTAAGGTACCATATAAGTAGTGCAAGATACGCTTGACAAGAGCCTAGTGCTCAGTTGATAATTAATGCATATATTGAGATAATTTGTTTACCGTATTAGTGATGTCTAGATGGGTCAGAGACAAGTATTGCATATTGCCCACAATAGTGCGGTATTCAGTAGGATCGAGAAGAGATGTGCTTGAGTGTAAACTGATTGGAGGACTATTTTCACTTCAATCCTTTATCATTTTTTCATGGAGCTCATCAAATGAGATGGAGTTATCACGAGCTTTAATAACATGAACCAATTCTTTATAGTTATCTCTTAGCTCATCTAGAATCTTCTCAGTAAGATCTTCCTCACCTATTGGTGCACCAAGTATGGCAAGTTCATCTGTGTGAGCTTTGATTGATTGAAGAAAGTCAGTAATATTCAAATTACCTTTGGTGGAATTTTTTAAAAGAATCTTAACTTGTTTAATGCGTCCACGAGATGGTTTAACATAGGTGTTAGCTAAGATGATTCATACTTCCTGTGATGTTGTGGCTCTAGCAACAAATTAATGAAATGATTGTAGGAGAAAGTGAGCCAATGAGAGTATTAAGGATGAGCTGATCTTGATGAACCCATATGTTGTAAGTAGGATTTGGTATGGTTGAGTATTTGCCATTATAATAACAAGTGGACAGGGCTTGGATCCGTCAACATATCCAAGAAGATTGTAGCCTATAAAAAGAGTTTGGAATTGAAGTTTCCAAAAGACATAGTTACTGATAGTGAGTTTAAATGGAGCTTGAGCAGAGGTGTTTATGCATGGTGATGAGTTTAGAGTTTTTGTCGAATTGGTTTGAGTAGTCATTAAAAAAAAATTGATGTTTTATTCAATGGATAGAAAGGAGCTCTGATACCATGTTGGTAGATTTCAAGATGTGGAGAAAGACTCATTATTTCCATTACTATTCAAAGTGTTATATAATACAAGTAAGTTATAGAGATAATATAAGATAAGATTCTATCATAAAGATTAATATACAACTCATAGATACAATCAGATTTGTGTTTGAAATATTCAAATTAACCAACAGTCTAGGAGAATATCATCTTATCAATATTGAAGAATGCAAGAATATTAATTCGAATCAAATATAATTAACTAGAAAAAATAATTATTAAATCCAAATCCAACTATATGTCGATGCCAACATTAAAACACCATTTTTCTTATCAACATAGCAAGGATTTTTTTATCCAACTCCACACCTACCACATGCAAAGTAAGTAACAGAAGCCTCTTAGTTAAAGCATCCGAAAAATAGCTCACCTTCACATGGAAGAACTTAAAGCAGCAGATTTTTTAGCCCGATAATAATCACAATAATTCCTAACAGCAGTTAACTCGTAAGGTGAAGTATCAAGAGCCAGCCACTGCTCAATAGTAAACTTCATCTGTGAACAAGTCGCATGGACCCCAGTGGTAGTCACCTCCACGTAGTTAACGTACCAGCCATGGCCAGAGCCTGACCCATCAGAGGTCAAGTTCAAGGCGCACGCAGGTGAACTCAAACATGGTGCTCTCCCACTGAAAATGTCCAGATTGCCCCTCTCAAAGTAGTCGTGGCCTGGCTCCATTAACCCTCCCCATGCTTCAATATTGGAGACGCCCACGTAGTCACCATACATGTCATATAGTCTCACGCTTATGATAGAGTCCGTGCCACCTTTGATGATGAACCCTGTTCTTATGTACAGAGTGTATACACAATCTTCATCCTGCAAGAGATCAAGAAAACAAAAGGAATAAAGGACTGGTTAAAGAAAAAACAATCGAAGAGATATAGATGGCATTATGGGGTTTTAGGAGGGTAGCTTACAGAAAAGGCGATGGTGGAGGCGGAGAGGAGGAGGAGAGAGAGGAGGAGGGGGTTGAGTGACATTTTCTTTTTCCTTTTTTGGTTGGGTATGGAGATGTGGAGGTTTGATTTGCTCCATAAATTATATAATTAATATATATAATGAGCGTGGTTGGTATTTTCCATTTATGGCTGTCTTATTTCGTGGTGTGGGCTGTGAGTCTATAGTTGTTTTGTAAGGAAAGGACAATATAGGAAATACAGAAAATATAAATATGACTATAAAATTGCAAATACGTTTATCCCCAATATAATTTATGGAGCAAGTATATATACATCCCTTGATCATGTAGCAATTTCTTTTTTGGTAGAAGATCATGCAAAAATTACAAGTGAGAGAAGCCCACAAATTAATTATAACAAAAAATCCCACGAATTATAAGTACATATATTACATGACTTTTTTTAAATAAAAAAAAACCAACACAAGGCTTGAAATTATATATATCTCGAATATCATTAATTTATTTATTGTCAATCTAAAACATGGTTAAAATATAAAATACCAACTATAATAAATCAAGTAAGAAAAATAAAAATATTTTTAATTATTGAAGATTTTATAAACCAAATAAGTATTTTATTTTATCACTCAACATTTTTTTTTAATTCAATGAATTTTTTTAAATATACTAAGCTGATCAGATGAAGAATACAAGAAAGAATTTTTACCATAATGCAAGAACTTTTAAAATTATCATACAATAATATATATATAATTACAAATAATAATTCATTTCACATTGCTAGAAATATAAAGTATAACAGCCACCTGTCCTCTTGGCTTTGTCAAAGTCAATGCAATATTTATGAAATTTCTAGATTGGCCTTGCCAAGTGTCAAACGAAAAGAAATCGCATGTGGGGACGCCTGATGAGAGCGTACACATGCTAAGTGATAAGAGAATGGATTTCCTGGCTATAATTATTGTTTTGGTTGCATCTTCTTTAATTTTTTTTCTTTTTTTTTTGGCAGAAGAGAGAGATTTCTGGAACCATTGAAGATTGATCGAGTAGAGGGGAGGGGAGGGCACATTCTAATGGCTCCAAAAAAGGTTCCATGTGAAAGAATCAACAATTAGGTGGCAAGTTCGTCAGTATAATACTGAGTTTTTCTTATGCTTAATCAGTGTTAGAGCATAAAGAAAATTGTATTTGACTTTGAATTGTAATATAATTTTCTTAATAAATAAATTATAAGAAAAGATAGTTGAATGTAGAAGTATTTTTGCATCAAATGATCTATATCTTTGCAGATAAAGATGATAAATTAGAATGAATAGTCTAATAGTTATAAATTTAGATTTTTTTTTGGCTTGAATTCAATAACAAGTTTTAATTTTCATTAAAAATAAATACATTTCCTACCGCCTATTTAGTCTAGAGTCAAGATTAAAACCAAAAGAAACATATAAAAATACAACTTGTCTATTAATTACTTTGTACAATTACATCAAATAAAATAAATCTAAAAACTTCCTTTTCAAAATAGGTTCAACAAGAACACTCCTTGAGCTCGAGCTTGGTATCGTGAGCATAAAGTATAGCAGGCCCCAAAAAGATTGGGCTCGACTATGGTAGTTCAAACCCAACACTCAATGAGAAGCCCGAGCCCACCTCCCTAGAGAGTATGAACTTGGGCAAGAAGCCCGAGCTTATGCAAGGTGCACGCACAACATGGGCGTGATATGCCCAACACCCCTGTGGTCTTGGGAGCGCGCCCTGAGCCTAACATGCTTGGGTTTAGACAACGCGCCTCAATCTATTTTTCATCTTTAATAGGCCCAAGCCCAACACTTTCTTAAGATTTTTCTGGAAACTCACGCAGGTCTCCCGATATTTTATATTGATTCAATACATATTATTTTGAGTAGAATACAATTCAAAATATCATAAAAAGTAAAATTATACTTCAGCTCATTCTTTCTACAAAAGGATAAGATTCATGAGCTATAAATACATCATAATTTTTTCGAGTCAAAAGTTCACAATCTCTTTATTCTCTACTGCATATATATTTTCAGAGCATTTCTCTCTAGAATATTATTATAATTTTTCTCTCTAAAAAGTTACTGACTTTACCATCGCAGAGCCCTTATATCCATCAAAAGAAACCTTTTTGTAGATACCAACTATTAGTCACCTGGCTTACCAGACACCACCTGCTACTACCATAGCTAATAGTTACCTGACTTACCAGATATCACCTGCTACCGATTATCAATCCTGTGAACTTTTCCTGTTAAGTTACCAAATACCTGAATCAGTTTGCTTGAACTATAAGATCATTCAATTATTCAATGCATCAATTTAATTCCTAAGTATCTTGGATTTTGGAACTCATCAATCAGAAAAAAATATTTTTATATCTTTTTGCTTGCTTAAAATATTTATTATTCAATTAAATATATAAAATAAATAATAATATGAAAAATAAGAACCAAAGGATTGTAATGGTTAATAAATAATTTATTTGACACAATTGAAAGAAGGTTCAAATATCCTCCCGTGCATGCCTTCCCTTGTAACTTGAAAAAGGAAAAAAAAAAAAACAAGAATGAAAAAGTTTTTGGAAGTGTTGGGCCTTTGGGTGCTTAGGGCTATAGCCGAGCCAGGTGAGAGTAAGAAATGATGAGATGCCCAAACTAGGCCTGCTGATATCAGATTTAGATGGGCTGTAATAATTAAAACTATAGTTTAATCTGTAATATTGTAATCTGTTGCCTTGTAGATCTAGGCCTGGCCTGACCTCTCTTTCAGTTGAATATACTTTCAGATTTTGTGCTGTGTGACAAAACCTGCCACAGAAGAATGAAATATATCTCGACATGACCGAGGCTAGCTGTTGGGATGCAACAAAAAACCATTAATGGGCATCAGTGGAAAAATTCTTCAGGCACATATTAGTAAAGATCTTAATTAGGAATCCTTAATTAATTACAAGAGGAACAAAGCGTAAATCTCAAACCCTCTCCCCTTTGACCAAGTAAAGATCTAAAAATAAGCTCAAATTGATGATACACCAATGCTTTTTCCTTACCAAACTTATAGTACTTACGTGTTGTCAATCTCCAATTCCAACCTTGTTTCTTTCCTCTTATCTCTAATGCTACCCATCAACAGCTCATGCAACAACCTACTCCCATGCAAACCCTAACTTTCTTCGTCGCACGTCATTACCATTTACCCTTGCCACCCTAACCTCCTCCCTTTTGTCCGCCGCTCCCCATCTCCAAATGGAGGAGCGGGTCCCAAATGAAAGTGGTGACAAAAGCGATGAGCCTCCTCTCCACACTAGATCCCCACCATCCGGCAGTGACCTTATTCCCAAAGCAAGACGATTTCCATCACGCAAGAAATCCATCAAACACCCATCTCCCGAAGCCATTGAATCTGAAACCTATATTATTCAGATCCCGAAAGATCAAATATTCAGTACTCCATCACCAGAAAATGCTATAATCGCGGAACGCCACCGCCTTCCACAAAAGAAGGATCAGAGGTCTTGTTGCAACCGTTGGTTGTGCATCATTGTTGCATTGATCTTGCTTGCTCTCATTATTGGCATAATCGTCTGGACATTTCACATTCTTTTTACCCCTAAAGTTCCTCTCTTCACCGTTGTGAATGTTACTGTCAAAAAACCGCTTTCTACTCATAAGAAAGCACATCTTGGGTACCAAATCACATTCGAAACAGAGAACCCAAATGGAAGGTTGAGCATTTCTTATGTTAACAAAGGGGATGCCACATTATTATACAAGAATCACAAGATTGGTACAGGAAAATTCCCTGAGGTTGATCAAGACGCTGATAGTTCAAAAAGCATCGAGTTAGGTCTATCTGGCTCAAGTGGACCGTTGCCTGACGACGTTGAAACGAGCATCCAAGACAAAAGGGGGAAAAAACATGTATCTTTATCAATAAGAATGGATGTCCCAGTCACAATGAAAGGTCTCGGGGGAATTAAATTACGGCGTAAGGAAATCAATGTTGTTTGTACTTTCAAGGTGAGCTCTTTGGGGGCAGGTAAGGATGTTCTATCTCAAAAATGTCAGTCCAAATTCAAGTAGATGGTGCTGATCATATCAATGATGATGATGATCACACTGCAGTAGTAACCATCAATGTTATGCAAATTAATTTGATACTTCGGGTCCTGTACGTAGTATTTTCCATTCATTCGAATGTTATTTTATGTTGATTGTTCCAGTTGGTGGGATCGATGGACTTCATATATACATACTTATAGTCTCGTTTTATTTCTTCAGGAAAACTAATCATACAATAATCACTTGTGTGCTATAGTCTAATTCTTTGCATGGCCGTTCTCTGTAAATTTATGCATTTCCCCTGTCTCTTGAACCAGAAGGTGATGGCGCGTCCCATTTTTATTCTCTAGATGACCACCCATGCATCCAGAATTTATGGTCACTGAATTAATTAAGATTATATATATATATATATATATATATATATATATCAATTGTTTATGCACCTGTTGATTTGCTATTGGGCAAAATCAATTGTGCTTATCTTTCTACCAATTTAACATCTTGAACTTAGATAATGGATGGCCCACCTATGATGAAGCCCAAATAAAATCTTAAAATTTTGGAAGTCCAGTACTTAACAACTCCATGTCCTCCACGGTCTAAATGAAGTAAAACAAAGTTTGTTTGTCCTGCGGACCTTTTTTTTTTTCATTTTTAATGTGAAATAAATTATGAAAAAATAAGTTAATAAAAAATATCTTTCCATCAATTCTTAAATAGTATTAATTAGAAAGAGGAATTTTTTTTTATCATTATTATAACTCATGATATTTATCAATATCATTAATATCACCATTATCATACTATCATCACCGTCCATCGTTACAATCATAACTCATGAACATAACCGCTATTTTATTATCATTTCATTATATATAATTGTCGATCACCACTATTATTATTGCTACACCATAATCATTATTGCCAACACCATAGTTTTATTATTAAAATAACTATATATCATTTTTATTATCACCATCACCACTACAATAACAATCATCATCCTATTATCATCAATATTATTAATATAACAAATATTACAACTATTATCATCATGGGCGCTACTATTATAATTATCAATACCACCACTATTACCGTTATATTTATCACAAATATTGTAATTTTTCTTATTTTATAACCATCATAAAAAAAATCATGAATGAAAAATAATTTATTTTACAGAAATTTTTTTTTTGGTATATTCAAATAAAAAAATCATTTTTTTAGGAAAATACTTTCTTTCTATATAGAAAAATGGGATAAAATATGGAGACATATCCGAGGAGATTTTGGATCAGTTCGAGGCCTAAAGTCCATCAATATGTTTCATTTCAGGACAAAACTTCTGATCACAAACAGGCACGACGGTGGGCCCATTCGGCAGCCAATGGGCTCAATATACTGTTTGACACGGCCACACTCCAACTGCCCAGATGTACATACGAAAAAGAAAAGAAAAGAGTGAGAGGTTAAATTAATTTGCTATGTAGGCTTACTGACACTAGAGGCGTTAAAATAATTGACGAGAAATGATAAATAGCACATCATGACGCGTAAATGTTGTAGAGATATATAGTGGTTTATAATTAATTAAAAAGTATACACATTGAGATAGATTTATACATAAGATATCGATCGTGGGATATTCTCATAATTTTATGATTTTCCTTATTAATTTTATTTACCTGATAAGTACTAGATATATATATATATATATATATATATATATATAAGAAATAAGGTCTTAAATTCAATCTCGAGTCATTTTCCTTCAAAAGATTATAGTTAACAGCAAAAAGGAGATCACCAAAGTAGAACAATTATTGTACTTTGTACAGGACATTTCTCAGAAAAGCAAGTGGCATAAAGGGAGTGGTACTTTGAAGGAAGCCTTTGATTTAAAGCAAGAAAACTTTAGCAGAGCATTAGCTAATATAGAACCATGGAGAATGCAAGCTTTTGAGCAGGTTGGAAGGGTGGGTTTCACTTTACCTCTTTCTTGCTCGCACTTGCACTTGGTTAGTTGGGGAAAATGGATCCCTCTCTGTATTGGGTTCCTTCTTTAATTATAATTTGTCATATACACGTTGCTTTTTCTCCTTTCTCCTTTCTTTTTTCTTGTTTAATTATAATTATTAGCCTACAAAATTAAAAGTCAAGCTAGGTCCTTTTCATTAATCTCAGGTCAATTAATCTCCCCACTTTGGTAGCATACCCTCAGTGCCCTCAATCATCTGCTTTTATTCACTACTCGATGCCCAATGTTGGTTTAGCGTCCCAGCTTCAATCGTCAATAATTGTTGCTTCATTTCCCCGCATCCATTATCTATTATGCATTTTAAAATTCATAAATTTAGTTTCATGCATAGACTACGCCAAACCAGACAGTTCCCAAATTACATTCCCAATTATCCATCCCCTTTCTCTTGCATCAATACTTTTCATATATGTCAGAGAGGTTCTGGCTGGAGGGGGTCGGCCTATGGCTATGAACCATGCGCAGATAGCTAGGCTCTGTTCATATGTTCCCTATAACAGGGGCATCTAGGACACATGTGCATCCATGTGACCATTGGGTTTTGGCACATACAACCAAATGACCAATAACTAGTCTCATCACCTAAGAACTCAATATTAAATTAGATAATTTATAAACACAAAGTTTATAAAACTGAACTAAACAATATTGGTATTGAATCTACTAGGTTATTAGTTCACCTAGTGGATCATTATTTAGGTCGTATAGTCAATGTAAATATATGTTTTTATATATCATACAAACTTGCTCGCCAAAACCGTGGGTGGGAGGCTAATCCCAGGGTTGATCCCTGAGGTTCCGCACCTAATCTAACTCTAAATAATATATTCATATCATGGAAACTAGTTTTTAAAACTTATGTCTTTTGGTTTTTGAAAATTCATTGTCAATCACCCCGGCCTGGAGCAAACTAAAGCAATCTTTATGAATAAACTAATGGCTTATTGATAAATTAAGCAACTCACTGAAAGTAACTATGTCAAGTGTATAAGGTGTTGATGTCCAGCTTGAACTCATCACACAGTCCTTTGAAAATATACAGATTTAATGCCCCAAGCTTTGGAGGAGGGGCCTGGTGCATAAATGAACAACTTTTGAGTTTGTATGTGCATCACCATGTTGGATCTCTTATCTTTACTATCTAAAAAAATATTTTTTATTGCTCTATAGCCATCCATTTTTATCTTATTTAGTCTTTTCATAATTATTCTTACATATCATTATAAAACTTATCACACTACAGATAAGATGGCAATGAGTCATCATTCTACGTACGTCTATTCTTGAATCACCATATGCTGGGCCATGATCTTGGTATTGGAAGGAGAACCTAATGTATTATCAAGGTAGGCAATGAAAGTACTCATCAGTATTTGATCTTGTTAAACCGAAGTTAAACACTCAAGGTTGGTACAAGGAAGAGGATTGTTTTCAACAATCATGTTTGAAGGTAGACATAAACTAGATCCATAATAAAGCTAAATAAGCCATATCCTTGCAATAATGGTTTCATCTATGTTCTCCTATGTAAATAACTTGTAGTTGATAGTTTGATAGAGATAAAGTGACGAGTATTGGAAAAAGGACGGGAGGTTCATAATTAGGGAAAAGATATCAGCAGGGGGTTAACAACTGCTTGAGGAAACATGTTGGTAGGTTTTTGACTTGTAATTGCAGGAGAGCGGACATTGCCTCCTTCTTGATCATTATTTTTATGATTAAGTGATTTTCATACAAACTATAATAATTATTTTATATAATTTTAGTTTTTCAAGGTAGGTTCTTGTTGCGTCAAGTTACAAACTATTTAAATTTGATTTTAATGTATCTTAAGAGATATCCATATCAATTGGTATCAGAACTTGTGCTATTATCAAGTTATATTCCTTAATTTTGTTTCTTTCTAGTTTTGACTAAGACCTTACTTCTCTTTTTAAAAAATCATCTTGTCTAATTTTGATTTTTCTAACATATCAAAGAAAGTCTGTATTCATGATCTTGATCTTCTATCTTTCTTGATTTCAGCCTAGAATAAAAAATAAAAAATAAAAAGAAATCTTGTTCTTGCTGAATTGCATGTGTGGATTAAAAACAATGAAGGAAAAGTTGCTATGGCATAACCGAATATAAGCCCTTAAATTCTAGGGTTGACCAAAAGTTTCTTGAATATTTTCTTGATTTTTCCAAGTAGATAGATACCAAATATTGGTATTGCCAAATTAAATTCTTGTTGTTTTTGGATTATTTGACATTGTTTCATTAAAATTTGGTTAGTAAAGATCTTTATTTTTTTTTTGGAAAAAAAATAGCATACCGATTCCCTTACTTCTTATTTTTGACATTGTTATTAAATAATATTATAATTTTTTATTTAATTTTTAATGTTTTTTTCAATTATTATGTATCTAATATGAAAATAACAATACTAATAATAAATTGTTCATGAAAGTTCGATTCAAACTGGTTTTTTATTAAAAAAAATTAATGAATATAATTTCATCACATTTATGAATTTTTTAGCTTTCAATCATACACAAAATATATATATACTATTTTGATTTTTTTTTTTAACTTGATTTAACAATCATAAAATATATTTTTTAACAGAAAAAATGATTTCATCAGTTAAAAACATTATGTTTACTAAGATAAAGAAGAGATATGTTAATAAAAAAATTATCTTGATGCATTATTTTTTCACAATAATTATATTTTTAAATTTAATAATAATATCAATTTTTTTTCTAATATCTTAAAAAATTTTTATGATAGAAAATTGTTTTTAACCCTATAGCCGCAGGCATACAAACTAATGAGATCCAAAAATGTACTGAATGAAGTGAGGAGAGGAGATGGTGAGTTTACCAGTCAGAGTTGTTGCAGTGGTGACAGCCGCTTGTGCTTCCTTCCCTACCAATAATTGAAGCTTAAAAGACTCTAGTTTATTTCAGTTAAGGCACCAATGATGAATGTGGAACCTAGTGGACTCCATCTTTCCACGTACAAAAGAAACCGAGCTTGTCAAAGCTTGGAGCCATGTTGCTGTCCCTATACAAAAATTCGTGTGTGTGTGTTTTTTTTTTTTTCTTCACATCAAACATACCTCCTTGAGTGGATTCCAACTCCTCATTCAACCATAGATTCCCTTGTCCTAGTGGTGGGCTTCCCTTTCAAGAACCTAACCAAAACGTTTATCCTTTTCCGCCTCCTTTGAATGCCAGAAAAAAATAAAAAAACAGGAGGTTCCATTCATCTCTAAGGTGGGGATCACTCCTACAGATCTGAGTACCCAATGGGGGTATAGGCCTGTTCTAATGCTCGTAAGAAATGACACTTCAATTCCTATCACCTAAGTTCTAAATGATTAATATTACTTGAGCTTATGTATTATACTTATTATTTGAGGGCGTTTCTATTCAACATGCCAAGTTCAACGGCTTTTTGAGCATGTGCAAATAATATCTAGTCAATTCATATTAATTGCGACTTTAAATTTTTAAATTGTTTCGACAGACGAAAAAAAGAAGATCTGAATTACTAAATTCGCACGACTTCTGTCGTATTATGGTGCCTACTCATTTTTCTGCTCATAAAAGTGTATCTCCGAAGCATATATTAAAATCCTTTCCAGATCTTTCTTCTTCCTTGTCCGAGAAAGGTTGTATATGTCCATCTTTGGTACGCCAAAATGGAGCCAGGTATCACCTAGGCAAGCAAATATCTAATTTGATTACCATATATAGTCCTTTACATAATAGTACTATATATTTCTAATAAATGGCTCTTGAATGCTTTTGCTCACATAAATTTGTTTACAAGGAAAGGATTCTGAGTATTTGAACACAGCTAGAGCCATTTTAAACCACAGCCTTACAATCCTTAATCAATTTGTGTCCACTAAGAGAGAAGACTCGTCATGTATGGAGTCATGGACATGTAGAACAGAAAAGGCCTTCTTTGATTCTTGTGGATATCAATTCCATAGATGCAGTTTTGGGGGAGGTTAGGCAGTCTCTTGGAATCTGTGGAAGTAGAAAAGAAAGGAAGCTAACCTAGCCACTAGAGTCAATAATTCCCTATGTTGTCACAATTATTGATCCATGATCACATAGGGGGGTGGATATAAAATCCACCTTGATATATAGTATCAGTACTGTTTACCAGAACGTGCATGAGATATTGTAGCTAGCTTCGATCATAGTACTTGGTATTAATTATTATTAGTATATCTATGCAGTGGTTACATCATGATTCGTACATCCTGGCTTCAAGGTAAGCATCATGTCTTCATTCAGATAAAACGATCAGGGAGACCCAAGAGCTGCTGTAGCATGGTGTAAAGAAGGACAAACAAAAACAAAACTGAAAATAGGATTGAACGTCCACAATTCTTTTGGATCATCCGTCTCATGGGTCTCTCCTTTTGACTCAGCATGAAGATAATTTAAAGTAAAAGAGGAAAGTTTAATCTATATAATGGGGCCTCAACATTACCACATCTCCAAATGAACCAATCATGATGGAAACGATAAATGATGGAAACGATAATCTTATCTCCAAATTAAGGATTTGTCAGTGAGCTAGCTATGATAAGTTCCATCTACATCCCTTTTGCTTTTCTTACATTGCATTTTCTAGTAAATTCTGAGTCTGTAATGAGTGATTTGTCCCTCCTTTTGCGCTAAAATACAGATCCATGTGAACTTTATTGGTGTTGATGCTAAAGAATGTTAATAAATAGTCATTGATCTGTACTAAATATGGTTAAGGTGGTCTATCATATAAAACCAATAATGCATGTTTGTGTTTTTACATGGCCAACCTATATATACTCTTGGGAAGATAAAGCCTTTACATTTTCTTTGGTCAGAAAATTTGCCATACAAGGTTCTCTTTCTTTGTAACTGGAGATTTATTAGCCCTACCTTTTTCTTTTATATAACCCCATTTCTTCCAAACTTGTAGACCGTATGTACAAACAGTCTAGCTTGTAGTCCTTGATGAGGGATTATTGAGGGCATGTGGAGAAAGCAACAATTCAAAGGAAACGCGGCCTTGAACTCTTCCTACCTTTTCAAGAAAAGATAAGTGGCCTTTGAGGTTCTTCTAAACGATCCATTTTAGGTTTTGAAAAGCAGTTTCCCCGAAGGTACCTCTCTCCTTCAACCCTGTAGCACCAGGGCTAGCCTCGGAACTTATGAGGAAAGGAATAGTCACAAAGCTGGCAACCTTGGGCTCAAAGACCTTTCTCTTTCAAGCATATTGTTTGTTAAAACTTGTACATTATTAAGCAAAATGTACCAAAAATTCAAGGTAACTATGATGTAAGATGTGGGAGGTTCTTTCTTTCAGAAAGTTCCTTTTGAACTAAACATTTCAAGCGCATAGCAGAAAGATGTAGATTTATTGTAAGAGCCTTGCGTTCTTTCCGTGATATATATACTTCAATTATCAATCCCATCACTTGTACAAAATCTTCTTTCTAACCATTTAAGTTTCCGAAAAGAATTGATTGCAAAACTTTGCAGTTTTCTACATATAAACTAAGAAAGGCATTAATGGAAGATGATTTAAGTTATTTGTTCATATCAACACATCTTGGGGCCTAGGTAGTTTAGGATTTGAGGTCCCAAAACACATGCGCATGGGTTTGAGTCAAAGCATATATGCCAAGCTGCATTGGCTGGACCTAGAAAATAAAAATGGTAATAATAATGCGAGGCCACGCATATTTATTAATTAGTGCTAACCAAATCCAACATTTTTTTTTTCAAATGCAATGCCACACGTACGCACTCATAAATTATTCATCAAGCTAGCTGTTGTAATCGATCAGATTTAAACTATTAGATGATGCGTAAACATTAAAATATGTTGTTACATCCTTCTCCTAGAATATCATAAATCACAAGGTTGTGAAACAAAGAAAATCAAATCTGGTCAAATACTACCTTGAATTTTTGGTTAGCATGAATTTAGTCCACAACTTTCTTTCTTTTTTAATCTGATTTAGATCCTTAACTTTTCATTTTCTTTCTTTCTTTTATCAATGCCATCCCTTCGTCCATTTTACCATCCAATCTGTACTGAAGTTTGACTGGACATACACCCTTTATATAACGCGACATGTGGATTAAACACAAAAAATAAAAACTTAATTAAACTTATCGGATGATATTGCAGATGATAGAAAGGCCAGGGATCTAAATCAGATTAGAAAAAGGTTAGGGATTCAGTTTCTATTGACTGAAAGTTAAGTTCATGATAGTTCTTGACCAATTAGCCATTTAGGATATTTCATCATGGAAACTGAAGAAGCTAATATTGAAGACCGTAACTTGAAAGTAATTTCGAGCTGCGGGTTGACAGAGTTTGGTTCCCATATACATTTCCTTAGACATGACGTTTGGATGCCTGGGAATGGACTCGTGCTCACATAATAATGGAGTATTCACCAATAATATTGTAAAATATGATCGGTGAATTTCGATCATTCAGAGGGATCATTCTTACAAATATCCTTTGCCCAAAGAAGTTTCTTATGAATCTTAAAAAAACAAAAAAACAAAATTATTGTTTAAGCAGACCATGTGAGGAGTTACAGTTAATATTGATTAATTATTAGGTTTGGTTATGGAGATTGCAGTTTCACATATACACACTCAATTTAAAAATAAATCTTCAATTTTTATGATGTATCTGCTCGAGTCATGTAGAAAGAGAGATCAAAATATCTATGCATTTTGATTAATTACTTGCAAGTTACAGAGATCTTAATCTCCCCTTGTACCCAGCTGGCTAGTTACTACAAGGCCTCTCATGTCAAGAAAAGAGTCATGTTTTTTCCCTTCCTATTTTCTTGTTCATATTTTTTTAACCTGAACAAGAAATTACGTGGTCTAACATCGATCCCACCCTTAATTACATTTCTTGAAGGGGTGGGTATATATATATATATACTGTTTCGATTTTCCTACTCCATCTTAAACCCTTGACTGCCCTTGAAAGGCTAGCCGTTTCCACTGCACCAAACGTTGCAAAAAATCCATGACCTGTGGGAATATCCAAAACTCATTAGCTATATGACTAGCTAGCAATGTATTACTCAAAAGAGAAAAGCATACAGAAAGTGAAATAGATAAATTACAGCAATTATGCATGTATTGGATACTACTTGCCTGGGTGGGTTCTTGTAGGGAATAAGATGCACTAGTGTCCTTGGGGAATTTAGAGACCAAGATACCAAAACCTTGTCCTCTCTCTCTCAGCACCTAACAACAGTAAAAAAAAAAAAAAAACATCATTAACCTAAAAAGACCTAGATTTAATGTAAGTTTGATAATTAAGAAAGAGGACTTTGTCTTTATTTTAAGCATTGGATACCTTAAATGCATCCTCGTCTGTTCTATCATCTCCAATGTAAACAGGAAAAACATCAGTACAATTGGCGAATCCTGTAAGAGAGATTAATGATTATTAGAGATTAGGTAATAAATCATTCAACACTATAGTTTGTCTGGCTCTTACAATTTTAAGTGTATGTATATATACAAATCTAGTGGGGGTGATCACTTCTTTTTAAACACCGTGATTTCTAGTGGGTCTTTTGGGTTCTTCAGATAGAAGCTTTACAATTTTTTGAGTAGGTGATTATTATCGATCAAGCACAGGAAAGAAAAGGGAAAACAAGACCTTACCAAGAGACTCTAACAAAAATTCAAGAGCCTTTCCTTTGTCCCATTTAATGGTAGGGCGGATTTCTAAAACCTGTGCAGAAGAAGGTGGTATGGAAAGTGAGGCATCTCTTTAATTATATACTCACCAAATACATTATAAAACTAATAAATAAAATACAAGATTTTTTATTTATTAGATGCCATGCCACACCTTTCTTCCTTGAGTAAGTCGAAGCTTTGGGTACTCCTTCAACACTGACTTAACTACTTGAGCCAGTCCACTCCATTTCTGTATTTTTCATGCATCACAGTTAGTAAAAATTAGTTTTAATATAACAGTAACAACATATTGATATTTTCTTGATGCTCGATTCCTACCTTCTCATCAACGCAGCGATAGTGCACAGAGAGACAGAATTTGTTATTTTCCACCTTGGCCCCTGGAGTTGTTTTAGTTTTCTCTACCAGTTCTTTGTAAACCTGAAAACCCATTACCAAAAAAAATAAAAAATGTAAATATCCTCCAATAATTTTATTTATTTTCTTTATAGTAATAATTAACTTGTACATCTTACCCAAGTAATTACATTACCTCATCTATCATTGGAAGAAACTCACTGCCAGCTTGAAAAACAACACCTTCACTGCCCTGAAGAATACAACATAAAAGACAAACCAATTTCTATCATTTTGTGAAAGGAGAAGATAGAGAAAATTAATCAAGCTATATTTACATGATGGTACTTGAAAATACAGAGGTAAAGCTCACTCACTTTCTTGTATTTGCTGCCTTTGGCTGGTCCTTTGATGTCCATGCCATGGCTTCCAGCATAGTACAGTTCTGCTAACCGTACAAAGTTATACACCTATAAAATATGGACAGAAGTAACAAAGTTTAGCACGAGAAAAAAAAGGAGAAGAGCCAAAGTAATCTGTACTTACTGGCCTAACATTATTGAATTCGAAAGAGGAAAAAAAAAACAGGCTTAAAATGTACCTTGTCTCTGCATCTCCCACTCACTATTGCAGTAGGAAAAAATCTCGCAAGCTTTCTCACTGTTGCTCTCATCTAATTTTTCCCCAACACAAACTTCAGTTACAATATAAAAAGAAAAAAGAAAAAAGGGAAGAGGAGCTGTACAGAGAAGAACTAGATACCAACCTGCTTGGACATGAAAGCTCTATCTGGGTCATCAACGATAGGAGAAAGTGTGCCATCATAGTCCAAGAACATAACTATTTGCTTTCCTTTGGAGGCATCAATTATCTGCTCAAACATCTCCAGTGCTGATGGGTGGTGAAGCTGCAATCACCACATTAAAAATCAGGAGTCATCATTTGATCATGTCTAAAAGTCCTTCCCTGAGCTTTATATTAGTTAAAGATTGGTTTTTCTATTTTTGCTTTTGGGTTTATTGTGTGTGTACTCACAATCCATGAGCTTTGGTCGTCATTAGCAGAAGGTGTGGACTTGACATGAGTAGGAGAAGAGGTTCTCATGGAATTAACCCAAGCATTAAATCTTGCTCCTCCACTGATTTCAAGATTCTTTAAAAGTTTCTTTCTGGAAATAGAGATGTAACCACCAGGAGCCGCCGGAGGCTTCTGCGCGGCCGTGGTGAAGATAGAGGAATTTGTTACATGCACTGTGATTGCCAAGTTGATTCCAGAGTTTGTATCAGCCACTACCACATTTTGGTTTGTCATCTTTCCTCTACAAAAAAAAAAAAAAAACCCAGAATCACATTTCCTTCCAAATTATTGCAAACAAGAATTTGAAGAAGATTATCAAATCAAGAATCTAGAAAAACCCATTAGAGAAACTACACCTACATAAGGTCCTTGAATTATATACCTTACGAGAAGATACTGATATTCGAAGGGACAACAAAACTGAGTGAATAAGAGAAGGGGGAATTAAAACAGAGTGCTCTGTTTTATAACTCTTTAAGCTTCAAGAAGAAATACAGAGAACAAACAAGAGAGATAATGTAAAACAGAGAAGAAAGCAAACAGTTCCCAAAGTTTTGTAGAGAGAGAGGTAATGTATGCTTGCAAGAGAGACAGCCCAGTGGTCGATTTATAGTTGCAACAAGACGGACGAGAGGGCCACAATGTGCACCCTCTCTCCTTCCTAAGCTCCAAACCGTGGGACCCTCTGAGGGGTGGAACCCACAAAGCTGGCCCAGACCCGAAATCCTGAAGAGGGACCCACATTTGGCCTAGTCCCCTAGCCGTCTCCATAAACACCTTGCCAGCTAACAGTTTAGGACGTGGAAGACATTCTTTGGATGACTTGACTGTGGTGGGTTCTTGCCACGTGTAAATAGTCACATGCCACTTGCCAGGACCCCCCCCCCCCCCCTCCCCCTGGAATTTGGATGCCTAACAATTGAAAACCCAAAACCCCCCGCCCCCCCCTCCCCAAACTTTGTAATCTAAAAGCAAGTTGTGGGGGTGGCCGTGGTGGTGCTTAGAAAACGCCCCTTGTAAACACAAATAAAACCACCAGCTCAAACCAGCCTACTGTTATATGCTATTGTGCAAAACCAGCTGCGGTTCCTCTATGTTCCTCAATTTGAGAATTTAAAATTTGAGCAGCTTCAATTTGAGAATTTAAAATTTGAGCAGAAACAAAACAGCCCGTGCATAATTTAGTAGATAATTAAAGCTGCAATTTTATTTTATTTTTCAATTCCTTCATCATTTGCATTCAATCCGTTCCTAAAACCAATATTTTTATTGGTGATCACTAAAAGATAAACAGCTAAAGATTTATCATATAATAATTTTTTCCTATCTAAAATATATTACAATTTCGTATGCTAGTTAAGAAGCTACATCAAGTTCTTTCTTATACTATATCGTACACTACCTGAATTTTTAGATTTATTTATTGATGTTTTTATTAGTACTTATACTCACAGTTCATCGACAAGAAACTTGCTGACATGATCACAAACAAAAATAATCCGTCTGAAAAACTCTTATTGGTGATTTGTGGTCTATCGACAATAATTTTACATATGGATTTACTGACAGACAAAACAAATAAAAAAATAATAATTTTACTTGTTTTATTCTGTCGGTACTTCCATTGTTGAATATAACTTATCAGCGACAGAAAAAATCATATGTCATTCCATCAAAGATTTCTTTTTCGTTCGTCAATGAATTTGACATGTAACCGTCAAACAGACTATCTGTTATTTTATCGATGAGTAAACAGTAGCAGTGACATTTGCAGTAATTCCTTTTTAACTCTCTAGACCCGTTAATAATAATTTAATTTTTTTAAAAAAATCAATTAAATAGAAACATAAAATAATTAAAACAAATAAGTTAATATAAATTCAAATATTTATTACAAATTTAAATATTTATAAGTTCAAATACAATTAATCTATAAAAGAGTACTTGAAAAAAAGGAGGAGACGAGTATTCGCTTGGACCATGAGGTGAATAAAAGGGAGCACATGTATCACGCATCTGTAATCTTTTCTCCAATAGCAATCGGCGGAGTTGTCGTCTCAGCATTAAGTCGTTCATAATTAGCAGCAAGATGAGTCGTTCGATCTTTAACTCATCGATCTAAAATTACCTCGAACTCCGGAGCTTGGTACTTCCAGGTAAATGGATCCTGTTGTGAAGAGACCTCTCCTCGACATGGCAATATCACACTCGACGAGTCCGCTTCGTGAGTGGATACATGTGTCTTAGTTGCCTGTTCTTGGTGGGCACTTAACGATTCATGGTCGTCAGAATCATTGCTAAAAGAACTAACAACGATCTTGTTTGTACAACGTGTTAATGTATTTTTCCTAGGCATCTATACAAATTAAAGTGTTAAGGTACCATAAATCATTTCTATTTTTAAAAAAATTGGCAGCACCTCCCCTATACGGGAGACTACCTAAAATTATTAAACCTACAAATTGGATAAAAGATCAAAAAACCTGGCCGCGTCTTCATTAGATTCTTCATCTACTATTGGATATTGACAGACATAACCCTGATTCTTTTGTAGAAGATGCATCGTTACAACATCTAGATCGAGAAATTTTTTATTTTTACACCTCTTACATGGACATCTAATACCATCTTCATTAATATTTCTCGGATTATGTAATGCGTAATTAATAAAACCTTGAACTCCATTACAATAATCCATCCTACATAACCCTTCAAGTGAATCTTGATATATTCATGAATGATCATCTATTACTTATGTTAAACCTATATAGAATATTGATGACATCTATTACTTATGTCAAACCTATATAGAATATTGATGACATCATGTATTAACTAATTACGTAAACTAAATAAATAACAAAACATTGGTTTAACTCAAACTTATTCAAATTATTTTAATAGTACAACTAATTAATTATCAATTATCTACATAAATTCAAATTTCTATATATTTACCAAAAAATCAACTCAATAATAAAATTGAAAAAATATAAAATGAACTTATTAAATAAGTCATTATTTATTTCATCACAAAACACCTAAGTCATCAATTCAGATTAGATTTCATCAATTTACAAACAAATATAATTTTATAAAATCTACGTTAATATATACAAATTATACTTTTATACAACAAATCTTTAAAGGAAAAAACTATAAAACAAGTAAACATCAAAACAAAATACATATACTACAAAATTACATAGTAAAAATAAACATTTTAAAATTGAGTTCAAATAAAAAATGGATAGTTTTACTTACTTGATGTGGGGAATCTTCAATAAAATTTGAATCGGAACATGGATGCTAACAAACTGAGTGTTGGGGTGGTTGAATTTGCAGTAAGAGGTTGATTTGTGATAAAATTAAGAGGGTTTGTGGTGTTTGTTGTAGAGAAAAATAGAGGAAGAAGAAGAAATGAGAGAGGGAGAGAGGAGGGTCGCTTGTGATGCCATAAATTAAATATTATAGACGGATTTACTAACAAATTTAATCAACAGATTTAAATCCATCAATAAGTCTGTCTGTAAAAATGACACTTCATCGTACTTCTTTGCCTTTTTTATTCATTCTTTTCTCATTGTAATTCCCTTGGTATTGATGAAATATTTTCATTGGTGTTTACCGATGGATACAATGAGAGAATATTTTGTCTATAAAGCTCACCGCAATCTATTGAAAAAAACATTATGTCGGTGTTTCTTTTTGTATTTGTCAATTTTCTGGTAGTGCGTTCAATATCTTTGGATTTAAATTATCATTTCAAAATTATTTGATCACCCATTTGACAATTTCATCATTGAATTATAGAAATCCTAAAGTTATGTAATTTATATATAGCTATCTTTTTTTGTTTTTGTAAAATACATTGCTTAAAAAAGATGGGTGCTTCAAATTTAATTCTTTGAGATAATTGCATCAATTTTCACATTTGTTTGTAATATCATATTGACAATTGTCAATCTAAAAATATTATTTTCTTTCAATAAATAAATTAGAAACAAGAGGGAAAGTAATTCTTATTGTTACAAAAAAAAATGATCAAAGAATAATATACAAATACATGAACTAATTAATATCCACCCTCAATGTTATGGGTTTTAGAACTTAAAAGAATTTTTTTTTGGGAGGGGGGGTGCATTTTTCATTTTTATTATTATTATTTATTGATGTTTCAGTTCTTTTTTTGTTTTTGCTTTGGTTATTGATTTATTTTAGGTTTTCAAACCAGCCTTAGATTCTGTGTTTATTGGGATTTAAAGTTTATAACTTATTTTAATTCACTTTTTATATAGTAATCGCGATATCAAAAATATATTTCGGCATCAGATTTGTACTCTGTTTCATAAAAAAATTGATTTTGTTGTTTAGATGAAATTTAAAATCAAAGGACCAAAATTAAAAGAGACACAAATGAACAACCCTTTTATAGTTATTTTTTAAGGTGCTTTCAAGTTTGACCCTCTATTTTTTTATTCCAATTTTATTTTTTGATGTTGTGTTGATTATGATTTTTGGTTGATAATTTATTTCGATATGTTTCTTATATGCTCACTAGGGTATCAAAGAACTGTCCTGATATAAGGTTGGTAATTGATTATGCGAGATATTATTCAGATTCTTTATTTTTCAAAAGACTAAGAGTAAAGAGACTAAAATAGGAAAATAGGAAAACATTGAAGCTTGAAGGGAATTATAATAGCATAAACGATCATAGAAAACAAGGCAAGGAAAAACGAAAGGAAAGAGAAAGAGAAAGGAAAGAAGAATGGATGACGGAGTCACAACGAACCTCCTCCTGCAACACATGCTACCATATAAGAAAGAGGACCCCATGACAATTCCAATGAAATAAAAAAAAACAACATGATCAAAGCTCGAAGGAATGCTCATGCACCGCCCAAATGATGCAAGCCTTCCTTATGTTCTGGCATGTGTTTCACACGTGTAAGGCTCTTTTATCTTCTTCTTTCAGTATAGTCCTGCATTTTTTAAAACCTATTGAATTAAATCCTGATATTTTTTTATCAATTTTTTCTAGATTTTTTTATTTTATTTTTCAACAATGAGTTGATTGGGAATTGTACTTATAATTTGTTTCGTTTTGTTTTGCTTTCTATAGGGTTTTGTGGTTAAAAAAAAAAAAATAGGCATTGAGTTGATACTTGATTTTGTGATCGTTTATTTCTTAACATATAATTAAATGAAAAATGGTTTTTTTAAAAAAATCAAGTTATTAAACTTTGTAGAGTCCATGACATGGTTTGCAAGTTTAGCGAGTTAACTCGATTCACGAGTTTGATGAGTTAAACTTTTTCTTTTTCTTTTTAATTATTGTTTTTTATTTCATTCTTCAATATTGGGTTAATTGAAAATTAAGATTTATAATTTGTTTTATTTTTCTTTCTATGGAGTTATCGTAGATTTTTTAAAACATTCCGGTATTGGGTTAGTGCTTCGTTTTGTGATTATCATTTTTTGTTATCATATAGTTAACTAAATAATAGTTTCGAAAAAAAAAACCAAGTTATTAGTCTCAGTGGATACCATGACCTAGTTCACAATTCAACATGTTTACCTAAGCGACTTGGTTCACGGGTTTGTTGGGTTGACCCAGGTGACCCGGTTCACAAGTGTTGTAGGTTTACCCATCAAACCCAATATGTTTTTTTTTAATTTTTTTTCTTCATTTAATTTTTTATTTGTTTTTAATTTCATCATTTAATATTAAGTTGATTCAGAAATAGGTTTCATGATTTTTTTTATATGCTTTCTATAGAGTTATTGTGGTCTCAAACAAGCGCCTGATATTGTGTTGGTGCTTGATTTTACGAGCATCATTTTTTTCATAACTAAATAAAAATAATTTTTTGAAAAAATTTATTAAACCCATTAGAGTCCATGACCTGGAGCATATGGTGACCGAGATCGATCTAAAATGTCATCGTCTTAATATTTGTTTTTAAACAAAATCATCTTAATTTTTCTTAAAGATAAACCATGTTTTTACTGGTTGTATCTGAACCCGTGAAGTTGACATATTCATGTTGGAGCAACTCTCACATAATTTAAATTGAAACTCGAGTTAGGCAAGAAATTATATCAAAAGGTTTCAAGATTAACATAATATCAAAATATCCCCTCGACCTTGACATTTTTTTTCATTTAAAAAATATTTGGTCAAACTTGTGGTGTAGAGTGGGCAATAGAGTAATTATAACATTAAAACAAGTACTAATTATTTTTCAGAAAATTTGATTTTAACAGGTATTTATTAGTAATTAAGTAATTCGATGGGTAGCTTAAGTTTTTGGTCTTGTGACTTGGTAACATTTAATTTGTGGGGCAAGATTTTTCATGAGAGTTGTATAGTTCAAACTTAAATGTTGACTTTACAACAAACGAATCGAATATCATTGACTAACAGACCTTCTTAAAAAAAAAAAAAAAAAACCTAAGAAAAAGATTTGGTTGGCATCACGCTCCCACGATAAAACATTGCCTCTTTTAAGGTTGCGTTGGGTGGATTCCCATCACAAACCTAAAAAATTAATATAATAGTATATTTTCTTGACCTTGACTGGATTTACCAAAAGTTTAATGAGTAGTTAAAGTTCCATGAATAGTTTATGTTATGATAAAATTTAATTTAATTTAATTTAATTGATAAGAATGGGGATGGTAGTACGTTACTTCAAATTGATGGAGAACATCCTTTTAATAGCCAAAGCACCGTATTCAAATTGATGGTGAGCTTCCTTTCAATAAATTAATTAGAAACGTTTACTACCAAAACTGTGTATGTTGCTTCAAACAAGAAACGAAAAGCGTTACAGTGTTTCCCAAGCATTTTTCCTTTGAATTTTCCTACTATTTCTGTTTCCTTGGACCCATAATTTGAAGTATACCATCATAGAATTGCCACCTAGCCTATTTACCTAGGGTGGACCGATAGTAATTTGTATTTAGTAATTTTATGGTAAATTGTGTAGAAAGGTATTTAGGAAACAAGAAAGAGACCAGAAAGTCCAAGAAAAGATAGTTAGGTTGCTTCTCCAATTGGTCATCAGTCAAACGTCAAACAAGAAAAATAGAAAATGGAGGGCATGTGAGATCGCAAGCAAGCAAGAGAGGGGACAGACTCTGGCGGGTGATACAGATGTTGTTAGGATAGAATGGACAGTTCGTCCTTACTCCCTTGGTTCTCTTAATTCTCTGTACCCAACAGCCACTCACTGAGTCTGGAATGTTTTCTTTGTATTATATATATATATATATATATATTCTTCTCTACTTTCCAGATCTCTATTATTGTCGAGAGAGATAGAGAGAGGTGTTATTGAGAATATACATACTACGGTAAGGTCACCATAGATTATGCATGCACAAATATACTTCTGTTTTCTTTTCCATGTTTATGAGAATATTGATATAACACCTGCATGCACACATTGGTTTTTGAAATATATAATATTTTATATTTAATGTATAATCAGTCCATTTATACATTAATATTTTAAAATAAAATAACAATAATACTTTATTTAAAATAATGTTATTTCGTACGATATAAGCTAAACAATTCATATCCGAATTCTTAACAAATAATGCAATGACTACCTATCATCATGTAATGGACAATGAACCTCTAGCTTAATGGTATCAATGTCCGGCCCCTACCTTTAAAAAGTTCAAGCCCCATCTAGAAAAAAACAAATACAATAACGAAAAAAAAAAAAAACCAACCAAGATGACTTGTATGCCAAGAATAAGAATAAAAAGAAAAAAGAAAAAAGATTCACAATTGACCGGAGAAACCGACTATTTGAAGATTTGAATCTCATATTTTACGTATTTTTTTTAATTAATTAACAAAAGCAACAGATTCTTGTATTAATTATATGGTCATGCATCACGTTCAGAATATTTCACATGCATTGCTCCGTATTTCCTTCTTTAATTAACCAAAGCTTTTGGTAGTATCTGAATTTTTATAAACTATACTTTACTAGTCAAAACAGGGATACTTTGAAGATGCTAATGAAGAACTATTGGCTTTCAAGTTCGAAGAGTTGATCAAATAGTAAAAGTTATGTCATAATTAATAAAGTGTACAAAGTAGTAACATTTCCATTATGTAAGAGATTAGGTACACTTGATTCCCAGTTGCAGGCTAAAGGCAAAGACACCACGCTATGGAAAGCTATGTGCAAGGTGCTGTCTCAAGTTGTTACAGGAATAGCTTCGAACCACTGATTCAGCATTCTTTACAGGATATCCCAGATGAGAAGAGCAACATATGATGACGACAAATACCACATAGAAATGGGAAGCTTTTGCACATCTTCTTCCCATAACTGTGGTTATGGTTATAGCTATTTAAGTTAAGCTTGTTTTTGGAAAAACCAAGTATATTGAAGTTAGTATATATTAGAATAAAATAACATGAAAATCAGTAATGTCATGAAGACAGTGTTAGATTAATTGAGTCAATGCAAAAGACATTCTTTTATATATATTGTAAAACTTCGCGTGAGATCAATACCAATATTCAACTTCTTGTATTCCACCAAAACTGCGTGTGTAAGCAAAATCTTTCTTGTGAGTGTACTATTGTTTTTTTTATTTGTTTATAAGTATAATTTTTCAACAGAATTCTTATTATAACTTGAGAGTAACCATGGCTTCCAGCAATAATAGTACTCAAATTCACATTCCCCGCCTTATAAAACAAAACTATGATTTGTGGTGCATACACTATAAAGTATTGTTCACATAATAAGAATTATAAGAGTTAGTTGAAGATAGCTATACTAAACCAGAATCAACAAAGAGAAGAGGTGGCTATGAACAATATAGAAAAACAGGCTCTAAGAGAATCCAGAAAAAAGGATAATAAAGCCTTTTTCACAATCTATATATCAAGGTCTTGATAGAGCAGCTTTTGAAATGGTGGCACCAACATAGACTTCAAAATAAGTCTTACCAAGAAGCTAAATGGAAAAAAACAATGAAAGAGGAGATCAATTCTATCAACAAGAACAACATATGAGAGTTGATATCATTTCCAACATGGCACAGGCTGGTGATATGAGTGAAATGAATTTTCAAAACTAAAAGGAATGCAAAAGAAGAAGTTTAAAAGTACAAAACCAAATTAGTAGCAAAAAGGTACAAACAACAACATGGAGTTGTTTATAAAGATATTTTTGCTCTAGTTGCAATGGTGGAAATAACTAGATTGATGATCTTTTTGGCAACTTAGAGAAAATGGAAATTGTACTAGATGAATATTAAGTTAGCCTTTTTAAATGACAATCTTGAAGAGGAATTCTATGTAAAACAACCACCTAGTTTTATGGTTAAAAAAGAATAAGAGAAGATTTACAAGCTGAAGAAAGCTCTTTATAGGCTTTAACAAACATCAAAAACATAGAATTCTAGAATCAATGGCTATCTTACACAAAATAGATTTGTTAGATGCCTTTATGAACATACCTTATATATGAAAAATAATTTACAAGGCAATGTGATGTTTGTTTATTTGTATGTCGATGATCTAGTTTTTACAGGTGATGGCTTCATTATAATTTAGGAATTCAAGCAATCCATGGTGAAGGAATTTGAAATTACAAATTTAGTTCTTATGACCTATTTCCTAGAAATATAAATGAAGTAGTGTAGCAATGAGATTTTCATTTCATAAGCCAAGCATGCAGCAGAGGTGTTGAAGAAGTTTGCCATGAAAGATTGTCAACATGTAGATAATCCAGATGAGTATGAAATAAAGTTAACTAAAGAATAAGAAAGAGCATTGATGAATCTAACATACTATAAGAGCATTGTGGGATGTCTACCATATCTGATATGTACCTGGCCAAATATTCTATTTGGAGTTGGTTTGATTAGCAAGTACATGGAAAAACCAAGAAGTTCACATTTAAAAGCAGGTAAGAGGATTCTACATTTTGTTAAAGGATCATTAAGTTATGGTTTATTCTATTCATCTTTACAAAATCTTAAGATTACTGGTTATAATGATAATGACTGGGCTGTAAATCTTGAAGATAGGAAGAGCATAACTAGTTTTGTGTTTTATATGGGAAATGCAACTTTTACTTGGTCATCTAAAAAACAATCAATTGTTTCATTATCAACGTATGAAGTAGAATACATTACCGCAACCTCCTGTGTGTATCATGCAATTTGGTTAAGGAAATTATTGAAAGATTTACAAAAAGAGTAGAAAGAAGCTACCAGAATTTTTATTGATAACAAGTCTTCAATTCCTCAGCAAAAAAATCTAGTCCATCATGAACATTCAAAACATATTGATACACGTTTTCATTTCATAAAGGAGCATGTGAAAGAAGGAGATGTGGAGTTGATTAATGTCAGAACAATTAAACAAATAACGAAAGATAAAAATATTTTGTTATTTACAGAGGAAGCTTAAAGTTATGATGATGGGCGAAACAAGTTTAAGAGGGGAGAATGTTGAAGTTTAAACATTTTTATGGAAAAACCAAGTATATTGAAGTTAGTATTAGAATAAAATGACATGAAAATCAGTAATGTCATGAAGTCAGTGTTAGATTAATTGAGTCAAAATCTATTTAAGTTTTTTAAATTTTATAAAAGACATTCTTAAATGACTATATATTTTGTAAAACTTTTATTAATTAAGGCGTGAGAGTACTTCTTGTATTCCACCAAAACTGTATGTGTAAGAAAAATCTTTCTTGTGAGTGTACTTTTGTTTTTTTCTCTATTTCTGAGTGAAATTTTCCAACAATAGCTAGTCCTCTCGTGCCAAGTAATAGGGTGGAAAGGGATCTATGTACTGACAACTTTATAATTAAATCAACTTATAAGAAACAAGAGTTCAATGCCATGCAGCAAGGATCCAGGGATCAAATTTGGAGTTCATTTTGGAAATGGCACGGTCCTAAAAGAATAAGTTTTTTTATGGCTAGAGACACACAATGGTCTATTGACAAATGAACGAAGAGCATCAAGGCATTGGACTGGCAATCATCACTGTCATCTTTGCCCATCTCGTGTAGAAGATCTCATGCACACTCTTTGGTATTTTCTAGCAGTAACAAACATCTTGAGGTAATTTGTTCAACACCATAACATATAGGAGTTTTTTAATCCAACACTAACTCTTTGGCTTATTAATAACTTGTCAAGCAAGGAGACCACTTGGGAAAGATGGCAATGGTCTATTATTTTTAGGGTGACAACATGGAGTATATGGAAAGCAAGAAATAACATGATATTCAATGATAAAGCTCAACTCATGGATAACATGGTTGTTGTGTCTTGATGCATGGTGGCTGACATTGAACATGTAAATTTTGCTAAAAAAAGATAAGGAGGAACCACAAAAAATACGAGCTTTATGGGGGTGGAAGGATCCTCTTCAAGATTGAATGCAATTAAATGTAAATGGTTATAATAAAGGCAACACCGGAGCTGGAGGGATCGTAAAAGACATCTTGGGATCGTGGTGCAAGGGATTCGTCATCAACACATGTACATGTTCGTTAGTCAAAGCAAAATTATGGGCTGTTGTCACTGGTTTGGAGCTAGCTTGGTCACTTGGGATATTTCGACTCTAAAGACTCTTCACTAGTAGTAAAACTCATTATGAAGCAAATTGTAGACAATTTGTATATTAATGACCCATCTTCATGATTGTGTTCAATCTTATATTATGATTTATTGGATTTATTTTTCCTTATTTAATCTAGTTTTCTAACCGTCAAGCCCTTAATTTCACCCAAAAAAAAAATAACTCTACTTTCTTCACCTAAGACAATGTTTGAGAATGCGGTATAAATCACGTTTCTTAAAAGTTTGAATTTGTTTTTGTTTAAAATTAATTTTTATATATTTTCATATTGTTTTAATGTGTTGGTGTCAAAAATAATTTTTAAAAAATAAAAAAAATATTATTTTGATACATTTTCGAGCAAAAAACATCTTGAACCGTTATCACTACCACACTTCCAAACACCCTCTAAATCTACGCTTTTAACCTCTCTCTTTTTCCTTAGTTAATCGCAATTCCATCATGCTTAATTTGTTAGCTTCTAGTTTGTTACTCCCTAAGAATATGCAAACCACGTCAAGAAAAAGAAACATAGTTAATCCACTAAAAGTATTAGTTAGCAAATTAATCTAGTTAGGCAAAATAAACAATATTTTTTTTTCCTTTTGGATTAGTTTTAATTCAAGATTCAAGTTGTAATGAATAAAATTTATATAATTATTATATAATGGAGAAGAGTCATCTTTTTTTGTGTAGTTTGAGATCCAATAAGTCCCTGATGAAAAAAAAAATAGTAATCTTTCAAATTTCTCAGCATAAAATTGAATTTGGTACGACGTTATAATCAATGGAGGTAGAAAGAGGATGTCACTGCCCTAACCGGAAGAAACTTAAGCTGATTAATTAAACAGCATGAGAACGAAGATTTTAATATGATATTTTCGGTAAATAATTAATCTCAACTTCTTTATATCTTGGTTTCAAAGTAATAAAAGCATAAATCATACTTATTAGATCAGATAAAATTTTTTTAAAAATATATATAAAAAACTAATTTAACATAATAGAAAGATATCAACATTTAACATAATAGTTTTGGGTTGGATAATCATATCTTGATCTAACACGCGTTAATAATTTTTAAAATAAAAAATAAAATGACAATATTTTTTTGTAATTCCATGAACATTTTTAATATGTTTCATAATTCAAATATTCTACTTACACAATAATTTTTACCATTTTAAAGTATAAGTATAGTAGAATTAAAATATTAAAGTTTTACTTTTACTCGGATTAAAAAACGACAAAATAATTACTTTTACCAAAACCTTCCACCATCTGACAAAAATTGTACTGACAAAAAAGCAAGCACTCTTTTCTTTTCTTTTCTTCTTCTCAACGTTACAAAATGAGGGTGAAAAATGTGAGCATGTACTCTTCACAGACATAGCCTTAAGATATAGGGACAAGAGCCACGAGCTTTGTAGGGGTTCCATGCGACACCGCACGTGTGATTTATGAGGCATCTCTTTCTCTTTTTCCACTGTCCTCCACGTAATACATGTATGACAAACGTGGCATAACATTGTAGATTCTATGGATTATTTAAGTAGGTCCATAGCAAAACCACATGGCGAGAAATAAAGGTCGGCGGGTTCAGAAAAAACACACGCATCACATTTACACAATCTCCTGTCCATACAATGAATGTATGGTTTTTTTTTTTTTTTAATAATAGAGTAATTAATTTATTGAAAAGACCAATATGTCATAAACTAGAAGTCAAAGAACAAAAGGACTTTATAAACAAGAAGACTTCTAATTACCAAGAAGACGAGCACTACCAAGCTTTTATAAACAAAAACACTTTATTTATAAGACCATGTTACAATGTTTTCAGGGTTTCTAATTAAAATATTCCATGTGCATGAGAAATTATTGTTGCAGGTCTTTAATCAAAATGCAAGGCGATGAAAAATTGCGTTGTGTATTCCAACCAGGCTTTTATTTTTAAATATTAACTTATTTCTTGTGGTCTAAATGCCCCCATAAAATTCCTTAGGATAGTTGTTGTTACCTATCTATTTTAAGACTATATAAAAAAAAATACAAAAAAATAACGAAAGAAAAATAAAAAGAATTTTTCAGTTAAACAAAACATACCAAAACTCCTAAAAAAATATCAAAAGACTGGTTGAGGAGTGTTCAAATATATAAAATTGAAAAATCTGACCCTATTGATAAAGAAAGTTCAATTTTTAAAGAGGAAAATTTAAAATTATTATTTAAGAACTCAATTGGAATTTTTCAAGGTTTAATTGAATTTATTAAATGATTAATTGTAAGAAAAATTGATTTTTAAAACCAATTGCAAGATTAACTTGTTTCTTTCCGTCCAAATATCCTCACAAAAATCATTATCCAAATATCCTCACAAAAATCATTATGATAGTTGTTGTTACTCATTTTGGGGCTCTACATAAATAAAAAATAAAAAATAAAAAAGGTATCTATCAGCTTGAAAAGAACATGTCAAAACTCCCAAAAAATTATAACAAAATCCCAGAAAATTATGATAAAATAAGTAAAGAAGTGTCAAAATATATAAAATTGAACATCAAGCATATTAGATTTTCGAACACCATCAATTTCCTTAGCCATTTTTTAGTTGCAGCATATGTTAGTTAAAGTTGGATTGTTTCTGTTATGAATGTCATTGGTATTCCTGATTCATTCCTTACAAGATTTTCATTATACCCCGCATAATTAACTCGGGTTGAATTTTTGAGCTTCCTTCAATTCTAATAGATTTGGAAGCACATAACATGAACAGTCTGTTTCTATTT
>Ga0307507_10001702_pt1 | contig 48714 bp, 7 predicted proteins | sample 7_EM_MG_FD_207223 | JGI IMG/M metagenome (GOLD analysis project Ga0307507, IMG submission 207223) | Populus trichocarpa ectomycorrhiza microbial communities from riparian zone in the Pacific Northwest, United States - 7_EM | ecosystem: Host-associated > Plants > Roots > Unclassified | place...
TTTGGTTTAGGGACCAAACCTTCTAGGGAGGGGAGTACTGTCACGGCATAGTCCTGACGCGTACTGTCTCGTACTATTTCCTACTGTTGGCTGGCCCACCACTAGCGCCTTGGCGGCTGCCCCTACTGTTTGTGTATAATACCCCCTTTTACCTCCTTCTCCTCTTTATACTATAATGTAGTTATTCAGCCTATTAGCATTATAGCACTGTGACAGTTTATATAAGCCGTTACAGGCGCTAGATTATATTTCAAACCTTAGATTAAAATAGTTAGAGTTTTGCACTAATTATAAATAACTATTATATATATATATATTATTTTTATTTTTAGTTTATTAAAAAGCTTTAAAGCTAAGTGTTTACAGGCTTTTTTTTATTTAAAAAAAACCTCATTCCATTCTCTACTTTTTATATCTTTAAGATGTTATATTCTAGTGCTATTACAAAAGTTATATTAACTAAATCGCCTCTTAATATAAATACGCTAAATATAGATACCAGCCCTATTTAGAATCAACTTCTAGAAATAAGAAAATATATATAAAAGATAGAAAAAGATAATATCTAGCGCGTGGAAGACTACCTTAGTATAAAACGCCGTATCTTTAATTTAGAACTAGAAAAGGAAATAAGACTTTTTATTAGTGAGCAGGGTAATCTAGGGCAGTAGGTTGGGTCTATAAGAGCGAAGTTTAAAAGGGATTATATTGAAGTTCTAGATTTAGTAGAGAAGCTTAAAAAGGAGGTTACTAAGCTTTAAAGCGAGAGAGAAAAGCGTTACAAATATCTTACCTGTTGTATTGAGTTTATTCTTAAAGGGAAGACAACACAAGTGCGTCAGTTAATAAATTATATTTATCTAAGCACTTAAGAAGAATAGGATAGAAGGTAGTTAATATAAAACCCCTATACTAGTTGTATATAAGCTCTAGATGGAGCCTTATAGTATATAGGGGGAAACCCTCTTTAGGCCCCCTAACCCCCTAGGCATACCGCATACTCCGTATACGGTTTGCCTAGGGCTTTGTCCGCAAAGCTCCTTGCTAAGCTACTTATAAAATTATCTACCTCTACGTAGGTACAGAGTATATAATTATTACTCCTCCGCTACCCCAGCTTGCAGAGTTCTATAAAGTAGATACATTATATATAAAATCTAAAGAGTTGGTTTAGCGCGAGATAAAGAGCTAATTTTTTTTATTAGTTCCCCCCTCCTAAATCTAATTTTATCTAGTAAAAACTAGTCTACAAATTATATAAAAGGGCTGCTACTAAAGAAATACTTCAACTTTATACTCCTAATCCTCAGTATATCTAGTAAAACTTTTACTTACTCTCTCTCCTAAGCCATAATATTTAGACAGACTAAGAACTACTACCTATAGAACCTTAAACTTATATAAGAACTTAAGACGGATAGTTTTATAGATAGTGGTTTTATTATAACAGATATAGTTATAAAGAATCCTTATATAGCGTAGGCTATCTAAGTATAGGACTGTTACGGAGCGAGCACAAGCGGTGATAATATATAGCGAAGTAGATATTATTAAGCTATATATATAAACTGCGTGATAAAGTCAAGACGTTACATAAGGAAAAGAAAGTAGGAAATAGAAGAAAAAGGGTACATAACATTCGCTTGGTTGCTAGGTTAACGGGTACTATACTACACACGGGCAGGGTAGAGCTTAGGTAGCGGTTCTGATAGAACTTAGCAGAATTCGGCAGTTAGAGGTCCTTAAAGTTGCTAATTAGCAACTCCAACAGTAAAGACGGCAGATTGCAGCGGAATACGGTAGATTACTGTCAGATTACCGTCTCATAGTCGGTCTCCGGTTGTTCAGTCAGTAGAAACAGGTGGACGTGTATAAGGTATTACAGGGGTATCCCATAACAGTACCCCCCCTTTAAACTCAAGCATCTACAAGATGGGGCTGTGGTAGTTCTAGATAGAGTTTGTAAAAGTCTTCTACGGCTTATATAAGTCCTATAGAGTTGGTAGGTTCCTATAAGGGTTTAGTAAAACCTCTCTATTTTATAAGGTATATATATTTACGTTTCCGTTTATCGTACTTAATATTGTTAACTCTTTTAACGAGGTACTTATCCTTACCATCCACTTTAACTAGTGGGGGAGGGTCTTAGATCTGTCTAGGCAGGGCGTCTAATATAGGGGCAGCAGGGCGGAGGACTGACGTATAGAATATAGGGTGGATTTTAACCGTATTAGGGAGCTTTAGTCGGTAGGTATAAGGAGAGACAACTTTTTCAACCTTATAAGGGCCAGCGTTCTTCCAATTAAGTTTCTTAATAGGTCGTTTCGTATTTAGATTTCTTATATCTAGCCAGACAAAGTTACTAATTTAGTAGTCTAGTGCTAGGGTTCGGTTCTTATTTGCTGCGGCTTTATAGACAGATTAGGCCTATGTTATTTTGTTAGTAAGGAACTCTTATAGTTCTTCTATCTTCTTTATAAATTTGTTTACTTCTGCAACTTATAAGGCCTAATAAGCCAGGCAAGGAATATTACTAAAGGGTTCAAAACCCATTTATAGATACTAGCCGTAGTTGGCCAGAAATAGGGAGACCTTTATGGTTTCCAAGACGGAGTTATTTACAGTAAACTTAGCGAATACAAGCCAGTCTATCCAGTCGTCCTATAGATACGACGTATATATCCGAATATATTATTCCATTATAGTATTTATACGTTCCGTTTAACCATCCGTTTCTAGGTAGTATGCTATAGATAACAGTACTTTAATACGGAGTTAGGTAGTTAGTTCTTTTTAGAACATAGAAATAAACTAGCTACCTCTATTAGAGATAATCATTTTAGGGAGTCCGTAGAGTTTCCATACATAATCCAGGAACAGTTAGGCAACGGTAGGTGTTAATATATCAGGACAGGCGATTAAGTGTCTTATTTTAGATAGTCGGTCTATAACTACTATAATATTTATACAGCCTTTACTTACGGGGAGTTCAACAACGAAGTTAATTAAGATATCCTTCTATCTTTGGTCTAGAACAGGTAGTGGCTTTAGAAAGCCGTTATATATCTTATGCGAAGCCTTAGCTCGTCAGCAGGTATAGCAGCTAGAGATATACCTTTGTATTATATTATATATATTCGGCCAGTAGTACTCCCGTTAGAGTAGTTCCAGGGTTTTTCCACGGCCTAGGTGGCCAGCTACTAGTAGGTCATATACGTGTTTAAGAAGCTTAAGCTTAAGTTTATCATAGTTAGGTATAACTAGGCGGTTCTAGTAGTACAAGCGGTCTCCGCGAGCTTTATATTTACTTAAAGAGATCTTTTTAGAGCGTCTAACGCCATCTTAAATTAGCTTAAGTGTCTCTTAGATAAACTTATCATTTAGGTATTTGTTAATTATAATCTGTTTAACTAATTAATTAGTTATTTTAAGGACGTATACCGTAAGGTCTTTAGCTAGGGGATTAAATAATTTAGGGCGAAGTAGGGTTTAATTACGGTAGGCACGTGCTTCTTTCTATACTAGTATGTCTTATAAATGTTGGGTTAGGGCATTAGGTTTTTAACCTTAAACGCCTAGGCGGTATATAATTAAGAATTAGAAATTAGACAGATATTCTAACTAGCGGGCTTAACAATAACTTAGCTGTTTTATAGTTGTAAAGTACTATAGATTCTTATAGTCGCTAAGGACCTTAATTAGAAATCTGGCGCCTTTTAGTTTAGGTCGCTATTATTTAAAACATCTAATAATAGCTAACAATTCCTTATTATAGATCTTATAGTTACATTCGGCTGGACTTAATTATTTTAAGAAGTATACTATAGGGTATAGTACTCCTTCTTCGTTATACTAAGACAAAATGCCTCCAGTAACGTAGTTAGATAAGTTAGCTTCTATAACACTTTTTCAGTTTAGGTTAAAGTGTTAAAGTATAGGTGCGGTAGTAAATATAACTTTTAAATAGGCAAAGGCCTTCTTACATTCCTTATTAAAGATAAAGGTTTTATCTTTTTAGGTTAGAGCTATAAGGGGTAAGACTAGGGCGGAGAAGTTATTAATAAACCGTTGGTAGAAGTTAGCAAATCCTATAAAGGCTCTTACGTCCTTAACGTTCTTAGATTCTTACTAGTTTATAATTGCTTCGATTTTCTTTAGGTCTATTTATATACCGTCTATAAAAATAATAAGTCTAAGGTATATTGAACTTCCGTTTTATAGAATTCGCACTTATTTACATCTAATTATAGGCTAGCTTTATATAAGGCTTCCAAGACAAGGTTAACGTGTTTCTTATATTTAGTTAGGTTATTGCTATATACTAGAATATCGTTAATATAAGCAGTATAAAAAATGTCTAGGTAAGGTTGTAGGGTATTATTTACAAAGTGTTAGAACAAACTTAGAGCATTTACGAGGCCAAACGGCGTCACTAAGTATTTAAATAGTCTATACCTAGTACGGAATGCAATAAGCTATTTATCTCCTTTTACAATACGGAGACAGTTAAATGCGTAGATAAGGTTAAGTTTTATATAGTAGTGAGCCTTACTTAATTGGTTTAGTGTCTCGTAAATTAACGGGAGTAGGTACCGATTTTTAATAGTAATAGCGTTAAGAGCTTGGTAGTCTATATAGAAGCGCAAACCGCCGCTAGGTTTCTTAATAAAGATTATAGGTACAGCTATAGGTAAAGAGCTTACTCTAATAAATCCTTTACTTAGGTATTTATCTAAGTACTTCTATAGCACTTAGAGTTCGTTTTAGGACATTCCATATAGGGGTCCAAATCTTAGCTATTTTCCTTCTTTAAGTATAATCTTATGGTTATATAGTTAATACTCTACTAACTTATCAGCTTCCTTTTGTAAAAATACCTTTAGATGCTTATAATAGTATACTAGTACTTTTATGGTAGGGTTAGTGTACTTCTTTAGTGCTAGTGCCTTTTTAATATCGGCTATTATAACAGTAAAAATCGTATATTTAGGTTTCCTGGCGAGTTATACTAATAGGGTAGCTCCAATTATATAGATATCCGTAGAAAGGGGGGTGAGTTACTAGCTAGCAACTTCCTTTTAATTATTTACTGTTTCTTATTTAACTTTAGGTTTAGTATTAGGTATAGAGTTAATATTAGATTTGGGTTTAGGTTCTTTAAGTATCCTTTTTATAGTAGAATACTAGTTCTTTTGGTACTTTTGTATATTAAGCTTAAGTTTAGGCTTCTGCTTAGTTTAGGGTAGTATAGTAGTTAGGGTTAGTTCGTGTAGTTTAGTGTAATTTTTAGGTTCTTAGTAGAATTAGGTGGACTTTTTAGGTGTGGGGTAGACGTTAGTGGAAATTTTAGACTAATAGATCCTAGTAGATTTTTTAGATTTTAGTTTGGGATCTAAGTAGTAAGTTATAAGGCACTTCTATTTATAATAGGAGGCGGTAAATAGAAGCTTAAAGTTATCCTAATTAATAATTACCTTATATAGCTTTATCTAAGGCTGTCTAAGTATTACTAAGTAACCTAAGGTGGTAGCGAAAAGCCTAATTAGTTCTTTATAGTTTAGGTATTAGAGTCTTAGGAATACTACGTGGGTAATACAGCCTAAGATAGTGTGTTTACTATTAAATCCAAATACGTCAATATGCTAGTTGAGGGGGGTTAGGGTAAAACCATTATCTTACGCAAAGATCTTATTAATAAATCCTATGCCACTAGCTCCTATGTTAATTAGGACTTAAGTATTAGCCTATTAATTATTCCGCTAAAGACAATAGTTAACAGTTATACTGCAATCCTAAGAGTTAGAATTCGTAATATCCAGAGCATTTAATGAGATCCTAAGGCAGCGCCGTTCTGGAGAGTAACTTAGCTCTAGGACCTTCCTTTTAGAGGCGACTGGGGTGGGGTTCCTATAGAATATTGGCTGTAACTTTATCCTTATAAGTAGTGCTTACTAGATATAGGGCTGGAGCTATATAAAGATTAGGAATAGTAACTAGAGGATTGGTGCGGTAAATGGTTGCTAGTGTTAGCTGTTTATAAATTGTGTTAGGGTATAGGGATAGAGTAGTATCTTAAGATATAAGCCTTACTTCCGCATTTAAAGTAAAGGCCTAGCTTAATGTGTTATTCTTATTTAGGGGACCCTAGTAGGGTATACTCTAGGGTTCTAAAGTCAATATCTATGGCGTTAGGGTGCTTAGGCAAAGATAATAACTTAGTAGTTATTTGCGGAGCTGTTGTATTATATTAAGGAGTGGACTTTGGTGTTAGGCGTAGTATATTATTGTATTGTTTATTAATAACATTTACGTAGGCGTTAAGGGCTCCTGGTAGGTCTATACCTATTAGGGAGGTTTTTAGTTTAGGACTTAGAGATTTAATAAGGCTATTAACTAGTACGGAGTCGTTCTAGCCTATTTCCTTTATATAATGGTTAAATTTAGAGAAATATACTAGAAAGCTTTTTGTTCCTTAAGTTATGTAGTTTATCTTTCTTTAAGTAGTAGCTTAGCGGTTTAGGTTACTATATATGGCTTTAAGAAGTATAACTAGACTTTATACTGAATTTGGTTAAAGGGGTTTAATAAGGTTAGCTATATCTCCTCCTAGTTAACTTAAGGCGTAGCAGAGTTGGTTAGCTTTAGTTAGGTAGCGATTAGTATTACCAGTTAGCTTATTTTTAAGCTGGCTTAGAAATAATTAGAGTTCTTATTATTTACTAGTAAATATTAGAGGGTCTAGTAGTTATTTGGATTATTATAGTGCGGTAGTTGGTTTAGGGTGAATAGCTACTATAGGTTTGGGACTCTCGTTTCGCGTATTTATCTCTAGAGAAGGCGTTTAGTCTTAGGGCCCTAGTATAGGCGTCTTAAGGGTGTGGACTTTTTCTTAAAGGTCCTTAATTATTTTCAGGTATTATGCTTCTTATTTAGCTTATTATTAAGTTAAAGTGGCTTAGTTCTGTATAAGGGCGTTTATAAAGGACTTCTATATCTCTACTAATTGTTTTTAAAGTGCGGATATAATACTAGTGGCTATTATAGGGGCTTTAGGGTCGTTTTGTATTTTGGAGGGTGGTATATAAGGTTAATATAATATAGTGTTACAGAGTAAGTATAAGCGGTAATAATATATAGCAAAGTAGATATTATTAAGCTATATATATAAACTGTGTAATAAAGTTAAGACGTTATATAAGGAAAAGAAAGTAGGAAATAGGGGGAAAAGGGTACATAACGTTTACTTAGTTGCTAGGTTAACGGGTACTATGCTACGCATAGATAGGGTAGAGCTTAGGTAGCGGTTCTGGTAAAACTTAGCAGAATTCGGCAGTTAGAGGTCCTTAAAGTTGCCAGTTAGCAACTCCGACAGTAGAGACGGTAGATTGCGGTAGAATACAGCAGATTGCTATCAGATTGCCGTCTCGTGGTTAGTCTCCGGTTGTTTAGTCGGTGGAAACAGGTGGACGTGTGTAAGGTGTTACGGGGGTGTCCTGTAACAAGGACTCCGTACCGGGCATCGCAGTAGTAACAATAATGTAAATATTTCTTAAAGTACTAAGCTATCTGGTAATCTTTATCTTGTGGATTTGCTAGGCGACAAATTGATATAACTAGAGACGTTAGGAAATGGACTATTTAATAGTAATTACTTTTTATAGCTACTATAAAAACTTATATTCTATGTCTTTAATAGAAGATGTAGGACTAGTTATAGACAACCGCATATAACCAAATTAGAACCTTCTAAATATAATTTTAGGATTTAAAATACTCTAAGAAATCCTAAACAGTAACCTCTTTTTGGTAAATAAACTAAAGCAAAGCTATTCTAATTGCGTTTCTAATTGTTAGCGACTTAGTTAATCGAGGCACAAGTACGGCAAGAGGGTCGCGCAAGCCTATACAATTGGATTGTCTATAAACGAGGATCTAAAGCTAGAGAAAGGAAAGGGGAAGAACAGAAGCACCGCTTAAAGTTATATACAATTCTCTGGTTACGTAACGGCACTTTGCTATTACGTAACGGCAATTTGCGGCAATCTGCGGCAATATGCCAGCACCGTAACATTACCCCCCCCTCCAAAAAAAAGCCTGCCCTTAGGCTTTATATGTCCGTATTATGTCTATAGGGTATTCTTATTTATATACTTAATAGGTAGCTTATTATCTTCGCTATACTAGCACTCTATCTACTTGTCTAGATACTTTAGGGGTCCTAGCTTATTAGGGTATTAGTTATAGAACTCTTTAAGCTTTTAGGGGTAACCTATAAAGTTCTAGGCAGGGTACTAGGTTGGGTCTAGATTATAACCTTTATATTAAATATAGTATTTTAGCGTTCTTCGTACTAGTTTATAGGCTAGTATTTTATTAACTTCCTATTTATTATTGCTATTAACTTAAATTAGTAGTAAAGGCTCATTCTTTTATCTAGGTAGTGGGTTATTTATAGCTTTTTATAGCTTATCTGGTAAGAAAACAGGGTGGACTTTAACTAAGTCTAGGAGTTTAACCTTATATAAGTTGCCTTCTTTTTTAAGGATCTTATATAGTCCTACTATCTTATAGTCTAGCTTATGGCTAGGCCGTTCTATCTTTTAGTTCTTTGTTATAACCTAGACCTTATTGCCTATGGTAAAGTTAAGCTTGCGCCTATGCTTATTTACCTACTATTTTATTAATTTCTAGGCCTTCTCTAGGTTCTTATAGGCTACCGCCTATACTTCTTCTAAGTATCTAGTATACTGCTGTGCTTCCTTATAAGATAGTTTTTTGTGTATAGTTTATAGTCCTTCTAGTCTCTCCTAGTTAAAGCTTATATAGGGTAAGTATCCTATTTCTAGCTAAATAGGTATAAACCCCGTAGAGTTATAGGGTAGGGTTACCTAGGCGTAGTTTATTATAGGTAGTAGTTCGCCCTAGTTGTCCTAAAAGTAGTTAATAAAGGGCTAGAGTCTCTGGTCCAAGTATTAATTTATAATCTCCGTCTAACCGTCTATCTGGGGGTGGTATACTGTAGAGAGCTTTAGCTTAATACCTAGGATCTAGGTAAACTTATTTTAGAAGGCTGATATAAACTACGGCCTATAGTTGGATATGATAGTATCTAGTAGTCCGTAAATTTGGTAGATATAGTAGATATACAATTGGGCCGCCTTTTTAGCATCGATATTCTTATAATAGGGGATTAAGAACGGGCGCTTGCCAAAGCAGTTAACTAGAATTATAACCATATTATATCTATTACGGTCTATAGGTAACTTATGGAAGTCTATAGAGATATACTACTAAGGGCGTTCTAGTATTGGGAGTGGCTTTAATAGCCCTAGGGTTTTGTCTTATAGAATTATAAACCTATAGCAGTCATCGCAGTTTTGTATATAGCGGTTAATATTTATAACTATTCCAAGCTAGTAGTAGCGGTTGCCAATAATCCTATGGGTCTTATTTTTCCTAGGGTGGGCCGTAGAGACCTAGGTATGTGCTTTAGTAATAAGCCGAGTCCGTAGGTTCTGTTTCTCTGCTACTACTAGCTATTCTTAATGCTTAAGTAATCTATTTTTAAGGGACTATGGGCTGGTAATGTTCTTTGCCTTTTTACGGTATTCCTGTAGGGAAGAGGCTGTATGGTTTACCTATAGTAATTTATTAATAAAGTTAAATCCTAAGGGGTTAATAGGATATATCTTGGCACCTAAGGAGTCTATACTTAGTTCTGCCTATATTTAGGGGTTAAGGTGCTCTATTTATAGTAGTGTTTGGGTCTATAATAAGATTTTTATAGCTGCCTGGTTACCTAGGTCCTGTTTACGCCTTATAAGAGCATCTGCATGGTTTATAGCGCCTAGTCTATATATAATTAAGAAGTTAAACTAAGATAGGATATCCGCCTAGCGTGCCTGCTAGGCTGTAAGGGCCTTAGTTGTTATAAAGTACTCTAGGGCCTTATAATCCAAAACTACCTTAATAGGCTTAGGGGTCCCCTCTAGCTATATACGCCAGTGCTAAAAACTAGAGATAATAGCTAGCATTTCTTTATTATAGATGTGGTAGTTTAGCTCTGCATCTATTATAGTCTTTAAATAGTATACAATAGGGTGCCATTTTCCGTCTAGTTACTTCTGGGAAAAAAACACTAGCTATTACGCCGTCTAAGGCATTAGTTTCTAGCATTAAGGGCTATTTTAGGTTAAAGTAGGCAAGTAGGGGAGCCGATACTAGCTATTTTTTAAGCTTATTAAAGGCCTGCATATATATGGCGTTAAAGTAGAATAGCTGGTCTTCTTTAGTAAGGCGGTTAAGAGGCCAGGTAATCCTACTATAGTTCTTAATAAAGTGTTAGTAGAAGTTATAAAAACCTAAAAATAATTGTACCCCCTTTATAATCCGTGGGGGTATCTACTAGTTAATTATAGTTGTTTTTTCTAGGTCTGCCTTAATTCTATCTATACTGATAATAAACCTTAGGTACTTAGTGCGCTTAACACTAAATTCTAACTTCTTAATATTAGCCTGGAGACCAGCTTCGTGGAGCCGTTATAGGACTTTATAGATATATTCCTTATATTCTAGTTCATTCTTAGAGTAAATTATAATATTATCTAGGTAGGCTATAAAGAAGTTATTAAGGTAGTTAAAGAGTACGTTATTTATATACCGTTAGTATATAGCCGGTCTATTAGTTAGTCTAAAAAGTAGTACTTTATATTTATATAATCCATAGCGGGTCCGAAATATAGTAAGATCTTTAGATTTAGGGTCCATCCTAATCCGGTATAAGGCCTAGTAGATATTAAGCTTTATAAAGATCTTAGCCTTATTTATATAGGCTAGTGTTTCTTTAAATAAGGGCAGCGGATATTAGTCTTTACAGGTTATATAATTTAGTTTATAGTAGTTAATGTAGAAATAGAGTCCGCTATTAGGCTTTTTTATAAAGAGAATAGGTGCGGTAAAGGGGACTTAACTAGGCTTAATAAAGCCCTTATTAAGGTTGTTAATAAGGTACTGCTTAGTGGCCTATAATTTATTAGTAGATTACTAGCGGAGGGGGCTATAGCTAAGGGTGTTTTCTTTATCTGGCTTAATCTTAATCTTATAGTTATACGGTTAGTAAGGCGGGAGTATATTGGATACTACCTTAGAGAATATGTTCTTAAATTCCTAGTATTGGCGGAGTAGTTTCTGTTCCACTAGCTTCTTATCTATAAGCTTACTTTCCCTACTAAGCTAGTTATAGGCTAGAGCTTCCTTATCTTTAATAATCTGATTAATTTTATATAAGCTAGTTATAAAGGCAACAGTATTAGGCTATATTAAGTTCTAGTAGAATCCTATGGCGCCAATATAGCAGATATTAACTAGTAGGAGGCTTATAGGTTTCTTTACGGACGTTCTATGGACCATATTCTACAGCTAAGGGTTTATAACCCTCCTTAGCTCCTATCCCATCTTCCGTAAGTTATCTTTCCAGTCTATACATTTAGTACAGTATCCGATATTTCTTACTGTTCTTTATAGCTATATAGGGCCTAAGCTAGCTAGCTTATTACTAACTTCCTAGGTTTCTAGTGTTGGTAGCGCAACATTAGTAGTCTAGGGGTGGCGTAGTATACGGACCCGTTGTAGATTAAGCTGTATATCTTTCTTAAAGGCCTGGTCCCTACGCATAGCATTAGCCTAGTAAACAGTATCTACCTATAGCCACACGAGGTTTTCTATTATAATGCTGATTTTTTTTATAAAGGAGGGGGTTAGGGGTAGGGTTTTGGGCCAGATAAGCCGTCTGCTCTATACGTTAAGCTATAAGCCTAAATAGGCTAGCTATTTTCTTCTTAAAATTATATTATGGCTTCCTAGGTCCGTAATAAGCAAGGGGATGTTATACTGCCTTTATCCATTAACATAGAGGTAAATCCGCAAGATTGTTATAATAGGTGGCCCTATCTATCCGTTATACCTGCGAATAGGAATTAGTTTAGGCAGTTCTTTAAGGGGTGTATTTAGAAAATTAGCCAGCTTTACAGCACACTAGGTGTCTATTAAGGCGAAGGTATTTACTTTAAAGTTAGCTAAAGCAGAGGTTAAAACTTAATATCTATTATGGAATAAAGTATAAGGGATAGTGCAGCTTTTTTTACTAACTAGCTAACCCAGATTAACATATAACATATCAATCCCTTTTAACCCTAGAGAGGAGTCTTCTTTTAGGGTTCCTTTTTTTCTAACTCCATACTATCCTTTTAGATTAACAGAACCTCGCCCACTTTTACATTTATTAGGCAATCCTTTGCAATATAGCCCTTCTAGCCGTAAGAGAAGTAAGCTCCCTAATCGCTAAGGGCCTATATATAGGGGTTACTATATATAGGCCGAGCATTTGCTAGACCTATGGTAGGACTAGCTATATAACTAGCTGCTAAATTAGCGGCAGGCTATACGGCCAGTGCTATAGGGGTTGTAGGTCTTACTAGGGCGCTGCGGCCTATTCTAGTAGTACTTATATTCTAGTTAGCAGAGCTTCTAATCTTATACTACTTAGCACATGCTTTAATTTAACGGAGGCCCTAGTTAATAGCTAGATTAGCTAGGCATTAGTCCGTAAGTTCCTTAAGCGTCTATATAGTATTATAAACTAGTAGTATAGCACGCTGTAGGTCTAGGGTAAGCTTATTAAAGAGGTCTGGTATTAGATCTTCCTAGGGAATTTAAGCCTATCTGGCTAAGTGTAGAAAGCGGGTCTAAAAGGCTGAGAAGGTCTCTGTCGTTTTTATATTTAGGCTTTTATAATTAAGCCGGGCGTTCTATACTTTAAAGGGGTCCTTATAAATAGAAGATAGGTAGTTAATTATCTCTTCTTCGGAGAGGAAGGGGTCTACTAAGTCCTAGGCGTATTACGGACGTAGGTGTGTCTATATATTACCGCCGGTGCGGCCAAAGACGTATGCCATTTTAGCTCGGGCATTAGGAAAGTAGTCTATATTAACTTTAAGCTTATCCTGCAGTTAAAGCTTCTAGTTGTTAAATATAGGGTCGGTTCTATCTATAAGTAACAGGGGGTCTACAACCTTTATAGATCGCGACAATACTAATGCTGTACGTTAGGCTAGGGCCTTAAGGACTATAGCAAGCCTCTAGGTGTCCAATAACTTATTACTAGGCGTAGGGGTATCTCTAGTTTCAAGCAGCTCTTAGAGCTGTTTAATTTTAGTATTAGCTACTGCAAGCTCTTCCTAGGGGGTCAAGACGGCGACTGTTTCACTATTAGAGGTATTTACGGGTTCTATAGCAGCTTTACCGGCTACTATGTTTCTTAGCATAGTAGTAGGGGTACTAGGTAATTTTTAGTGTTTGTTTATTTTCTAGGGTTCTGGTCCGTGCGTGTCCTATTTTTTAGGTTTTACGTTCTATTTATATTCTTTTGGTTCTAGTAATGTCCTTAGGGTCCTATTCTGTTTCCTTGTTCTATTTATAGTCTTATAGATATATTTAAGTTCCTTTTTAGGAAGAGAGAGTGGTGACAAGCTTTGGATAATGTTAGTAACTTAGTTAATTAAGGCACGAGCACGGCAAGAGGGTCGCGCAAGCCTATATGATTGGATTGTCTATAAACGAGGATCCAAAGCTAGAGAAAGGAAAGGGGAAGAACGGAAGTACCGCTCAAAGTTATGTACAATTCTCTAGTCACGTGACGGCAATTTGCGGCAATGTGCTAGCGCCGTAACACTAATTAGGTCTTTATAAATAGGACATAGTATAGAAAACGTACGGGAAATAAGTAATTAGAAGGCTAATTAGAATATAGGTAGTTTAAAAGAGCTAAAACCTATTAAATCTAAGGACTAAAGATATTAGACAAAGTTATGGGAAGAGATATTAAGCAGACTAAGTGCGAGCACCCTTTTCTAAATAGTTACTCTTTAGCAACTACTTCTTTTTAAGGATTCCTTATCCCCTTATTTAAAGCGAAAGAGCATTTAGACGCTTACTATTACGATATATAGGTTAAGCCTTTAAAGCCTCTACACGACTACCTATAAAGCTTTACCCCTAATATAACTACCTCTTTCCTTGCCTCTTTTTCTTTACGTTATATTCTATGCGTAGAATATATTTCTAGCCTATAGTAGCTCTGCGTTCTTATACTTAATATTAGCTAAATCCTAATAAGACGACTACGGATAAGAGTACATCCCTAAATCTACTAGTATTTATTAAAAACAGCTTCTGGTTCCTTGATCTTGTCTATTAGATATGAATTTTAATTAAATATATAAGAAAGTAGCGTATGTGGCTACAGGATACGCTGGCATAGGATTAGAAATACTTTTTTTTCTAGTTATTTCTAGTAAAGAAAGAATAACTAAAGGAGTTCTTACTTTATATATTAGTAAAACAAAGTCTAATAAGTAATTTTACTAATTCTAGCCTTTAGTTTTTATCTTTAGAGTATAAGTCTAAAAGTTTAAAGAATATAACAATTGGAATAAGATACTTTTGTATAAGTTATATAAATGCTATATATTGTAATCCACTTCCTATTTAAATCTCTTTACTATTAAGTAGCTTATTAACCTCTCATCCTATAAACCAACTTATTTCTTTAGATAACGCTTTAGCTGTACTTCTTTATAAAACAGCTGCAGGTTGCTTAATTATTAGTACCATACTCGCATTTTTCTTATGGTGTATTTTAGCACTCTTACTTTCTATTTCACGATGTGGTATTAATCTATGGAACCCATTTCTTATTCCTATATATATTGCATATAGAAGTGTTTTTTATATAATTTCTATATTTCCTTACTGTTTTATTTTAAAACCAATATACTCCACTACTTACTTATTACAACCTAATATAAAGTGGAAAAGGGAGATATAGAGGTATTTTATATAGGGGTATCTTGTCTTAGTTTTTGTATGGTACTATTCGCAAGCATTACTCTATTATTAAGTAGGTGGTATAGGTACACATCTATAGATTGCTTTAAATAGCTCTAGAGAATTAAGCTAAGATTAATTAAGCACATTTACTGTGTTACGGCGCTGGTGGAAAACGGTGGACGTTATAGTAAACATAGAGTTACGTGAGCTTACGTGACTTAGGGACCGCATAAAACTGTAAGCGGCGCTGCTATTCTTCTCCTTTCCTTTCTCTAGCTTTGGATCCTCGTTTATAGACAATCTAATTGTATAGACTTGCGCGTCCATCTTACCGTAGTCGTACCTTGATTAACTAAGTCACTAATATACTGGATAAGATCTTAGCCAATAGAAATTCTATTTAATTAGGCCATATAACAATTTCCTTTCCTTAAGAACCCCTTGTCTACTTATACTGTGTTACTCTCTCTTAGCTAGTAGCTACTTTAGCTTAAAAATATATTGCCCAGAATCTAATGTTCTAAGTAAAATCCTAGGCTCGCTATTGTCATTATATAGTGTTAAGCACTGGCTAAGCGAGTTAAACTCCTTCTCTTTTCTAGTGTTATAGTTCCTTAAAGTTGAACTTATTAATACTTGTTTATTCCTCCAATAGAATAACCTATAAAATAGTTTAGAAACATATAATTTGATTTAATTTTGCTTTATTAGAATATAAAAGAGTAAAAATTATAATAAGTAATTAAATATACTTTAAAGTATTTAGAACTTTCTTTATATATATTGTAATAAATATACTGGCTATTAAAATTATAAATAGTAGACTTAAGTCCTATAAATAGTAGACTTAGGTTTTTTTTATAATAATAGACTTACTTTTATTATTATAAATAATAGTTAATTTCCTTAATTTTGCTAGCATTATGGATTCTACTAATTCTATTAACTTGAAGATAGTAATAAGAGTGGAGTTGGGTGTTCTAGTAGTATATTTAGAACTATTCTAGATTTATTATAAATACAAAACTCTAATATAAAGGCTTAAGGAGCCAAAGCAAAGCAAAAATAAGAGATATTATAAAAAAGAACAAAGACCCTTTTCAAAAAAGCAGACGAGTTACGATCTATGGCTAGGGCAAAAGTATTCTATATTCTAAACGTGCAAAATAAATAGTACTTTTACACGTTTATAGAGTAGCTATTATGGCCACCGACTATAGAACAGCTTATACGTTAACGACGTTTATCTAAAGATATCTTCTAACTAAGTATAGAGTTAAATATATCTAGTGCCTACAAAGCTTACGCCAAAAGACTTTAAAAAGGAGAAGAAGAACTAAATATAACAATGGCCATTTTCTGTTAGCCCTTATAGCTTAGACAGCTAATTTAGTATTATAGCTTAAATAAATGCCTCTAAACCAAATCTTAAACGAATGCTATATTATGAAGATACTAAGCTAAGGAAAAGGAAAGGGGTCGCTAGGACTAATGTAAACAAATATATAGAGGTAACCGCTAAGTGCCTAGCCAATTATAGGGTGTGGCAGAATATTGTCACGAAGTTCGTGTAGATGAGGTTCATTGATGCAATGGGTTGATTGATTGATGATCTTGACTTAATCGTTGATTGATGTCGATGTTGTCTTGACTTAGGGCCCCTGGGGCTCTGAAGAGATTTACAATGCACGTGCCCTGTGCACGTGACTCGTGCACGTGTCCCACGCCTTAGAGAATACAGATTATCTGATATACCCCCTTAGCTTTAAGCTCTTTGAGGTCAAAGCTAGCCACCTTCTCGTGTCCGTTAATGAGTTAATTAAACCATAATCTTATCTAAATCCTTTTGTCTTGCTCTAATACCGTCCCTTAGGTCCTCTAGTTGCTTCTCCTTATCTAGCTACTCCTTAATATCCACCATCCCAATTATATTAACGAAACTTTAAAACCTCTGCTTGGGCAGGGCCTTTATAAGTCCATTAGCAATTATCTCCTTCGTCGCTGTCTATTGAAATTATACTCGTCTTATTGCGTATTCCTAACGTAGCCAGTGTTAATAGATGTTAACATATTGGAGCTTTGTAATTAGCTTTACCGTATCTTTTATAATTAGTTAAAGCGTCTAGGTGTTGTCGCATTTAATAATTAAGGGCTCATTTAGGCGTAACGTTATTGCTTTAAATAGCCTGCTGGTAAAGATAGCTTCCTTTACTGTTTATAATAGGGCTAACAACTCGGCTTCTGTGCTTAACGTTGTAACTATACCCTGCTTGTTTGCTCTCTAGGCGATCAGCCCCCTAAATAGCTTTATAATGTATCCTTGTGAGCTCTTTCTGTCAACGGAGTTGTCTGCGAATGATGCATTGCTGGCATAGATAAATAATTGCGCTTTACTTCTACTGTCTCTTCCATCGTCTCGTCCTTTGTCGCGTATTCCTTTATCTCTCCCTCTACCATTTATTCCTTCCTTATCTCCTCTATAGTAGATTGCTCTGCTTCTCGTGCTATATAGGTATTGGATGACTCTGTTTGCCGCTTAATAATGCTCTTAGCTTAGGTCCTAATTGAACCTTACTAGCCTTAATACTGCAAACGCAATATCCAGACGCGTTGTAGTGGCTGCATAGAGTACTAAACCCAATTTTCTCTGATATAGCATCGTAGAGGCTGGTAGGGATATAGGGCGGACTAATAGGTCTATATTAGGGGACGGACGCGTTAGACGGATTAATTGGTAATTAGTAGGGAGGAGTTCCGATTCTGCTATAGGAGTGTCTAGAAGACGCCCTCTAAGATCTATCTTATACTGGTTAGCTATCTTCTTAATATAGGCTTTCTAAGATAGCCATAGGAGCCTCTAGCTACAATTACATAGCACGTGGATTTCTAGGAACCATTTTAGCTCGCTAAGGGTACTTATCTGGTATTCCTTGCTTAGCTTCTTAATTGCTTCTTAAGCTTTCTTCTTATCTATCTTTTAGTAGCAGAAGACAATATTATTAATATAGAAGAAGACGACTATTCCACCTTTTAGTATAATATATGGCTCCTAAGGTACCTCTTTAAAACCCAATTTGTTTAATAAGCTCGTGAGATTCTTCTGCTATAACAGTGGTGATTGTTGTAGTCCGTATAGGGCTTTTCTTAAGCGCAGTACTTTGTCTGTCTTTCCTTTATTGAACCCTGGCGGTAGCTTTATGTATACAACCTCGTTGAGATCGTAATAGATAAACACATTAACTGTATCTATCTGTGTCGTCTCCAGGTCGAATTTTGCGGTAATCGCTATAAGTATTCAGAAGGTCGTACTAGCTAATATAGTAGCTCTCATAGGTAGGTCTCCTAGGGCCTATTAATTTCCGCAAACTACTAATCGTGCCTTGCATTTCTGGAGAAATCTATACTTGTCTATCTTGTAGACGAACACCTATATTAAGCTAAGGACCTGCTGTTTCTTTGTGTGCTTCTTATCTGTTTCTTAAAATAACCTTATTTAATAATGGGATTGGAGGTAAGCTCGTTAAGCTTCTTAGAACTAATCTCGAAGAGGATATGTATTAAGGTCGCGGATCGACTAAGGTGGCGGAGGTAAGTTCTTCCTATGTAATTTAATATCGCGTGTTCTACCTGATTTTAGCTTGCTGTCGTTAAGTTAACTATTAAGGTTAAACTTCCTTCCTGCTAAGAAGGCGCTGTGATAGGCTAATGTGATTCTTTTAGTAATAAAGTCTTTAAACCTGTTATTATAGGCTTCCTTAAATAAGTCCTTAATAGAGTCATTAAACACCTCCTAAGTATAAAACCCGTCTCCTACTCGGCTGACGATGTTCTAATTAGTACCTTATATATCTGACTTTATAGGATACTCAATGTAAAAGGTATATGGAGATTCTTTATCTTCTTCTATTAGAGGTGGCGTATAATACGTATCTTTAAGAGCTCTTATAAGCTTAAGATCTGCTAACTTATTAAAGGTTTAAACTAGCTTATTAACGTCGTCGTCTTCCTCTTATATTAACGGTTTAAATACTTCTTTGTCGTCTTCTAGAAGGACCTTATTCTTAGTTAGGGTATTAGGGAGTTAAATCTTCTCAATTAGCGTGTCTAACTTAGTGTGTAGGTCCTTTAAGATGTCCGTTTGCTTGCCGTTGAAGAACGTCTTCTTGTCAAAGATGACGTCCCTAGTAGAGATAACGATACCTTTATATGGGATCCAGATCCTGTAGATATTAGTAGAGTTATAGCCAATAAGGTAGCCGATATGGGCTCGCGGATTTAGCTTGCTTAGCCTTTTCTTCTTTAGCTAGGCGTCTGACGTTATCGTATACGCCCTACAGCCGTAGGCTTTTAGGTGCGCTAGTTGCGGCTTTCTTAACCCATTAGCTAGGAAGGTATAGAACCTCTTATAGGGCAATTTCCAACCATTACTTTCCCATGGCGTTTGATCTTGAAGGTAGACTATATAGTCGACTATCTCTTTCTATAGATTGTGTGGTAGATTGGCAGCAATTCTTATTATATATGCTCTCTCAATGATCACACCCCCTGAGCGTTTGGCGGTACCATTTTAAGCTTAGGTATAAGGCGCTAAAGGCTTAAATGTAATCCCTTAGGTCTGTAGCCATTTAAGGGTTCTTCTTCTCCCTAGCTCGTTGTCTGATCTAATAGTGTTGACCTTAAGGTTATGCCTCAGACGAATCCATTAGATGAAATCTTTAAGTACTTATAGTGTCTCCTTCTCTTTGCTATGCGTTGTTATAAAATACGGGAAGGTTCTCCCTGAGAAGGTGTTATAGATAAATATAACTTGTATAAATCTAGTATGTGCTTCTATAAGGTCAGTCCAGTTAATATAGAGGTTAAGATAAGGTTTATTAATATTCCGTTTTAAGAACCTTCTTAAGACCTAACGCTTGATTTTAATAAGACTGCAATATTAACATTCTATTATTTTTAGGCCTTAAAGCTTAACTCCTAGGGCGTTAAGACCTAAATAATAAAGGCTTATAGGTCCTGGATAACCTAGACATAGATGCTATAGATACACATTACCTTTTAAATCTAGACGAGCGTCTCTTAACAATGCTCTGCGCTTCTGTTAGCGGCGTAGTAGTTGGCTTATATTAAACACTAATTAACTTCCTAGTTGGACGTATTTAATAGTCTGTTGTCTATAACGTTCTTCCATTTAATATAGGATCGTGTTATCCTTCCAAACTAGAAGATTATTATCTCCTTTATTATCCTAGTAGAACCCTTATTTTTAAAGCAGACGGAACGATACTAGATTTATATTAAAGTCCATATAAAAGGCAACGTCCTTAAGACGTAGGGTTCCCTTACTCTTGTCTGGTTTTGTAATTTGGATAGTGATATTACTATAGCCTAGTATAGGCACTTCTAAGCTGCTGGCGGTGATATATTTGTGTCTTAAAGCTTTCCTAAAATTGTAAAAACAAGAGAGGTTATTAAAGATATAGAAAGTGGTTCCTGAGTTAAGAATAGTTAATAGCTTTAGTGGATAGGTTTAACCGGTGTAATATAATTCTAGGAATATTATATTAGCTTCTCTCTTAATCTTAACTTCCTGGCTCTTATCCTGTCGTTATTAGGCCTTATCTTCTTATTCTTTAAGTCTGATCTTCGTAACTTGGTTAGTAAAATTCTTATTCTTTTCTACCTTCTTTAGTGCCCTATTAATGCGCGTATCTCCTATCGTGACTCCTACAGGTCTCTTGTCTTTAAATAAACACTAATAGTCCCGTAGGGAGTGTCCTTATATTCCGTACGCTAAGTACTTGGGTGTTAGCTTCTTGTAGGACGTCTTCTTATCTACTAGTGTCCTAGCTCTCTTTAAGCGTCTATTACGTGCTAAGGCCTTTTCTCTTCGTGAACCTTTAGTAGTATTAGAGTGATCCTTAGTGGCTTACTCTGCAAAGTCTATATTAAAGGTACTGCCTCTTATAGTAGTATTGGCTTTCTTTAAGGGTGTTCTAAGTTCTTCTTATAGCTCCTTTGCTACTCTGCGGTATTTGGAAGATCTTGACTTCTGCGGGTTATTTGACTCGGTAGTATACTTTATACAGTAGGCATCGCTGAAAGGTTAAATAACTTCTGCCAAATCTTAAAGCTAGATACTATTGGATATTTAAGGGATCTTATACTTCTCTTCTAGGGATATTGCGTGTTCCCATTAATCTAGCCATTAGTTTAATTTTGATAACTATTTAAACCCCTTAAGGGCTTCTATATACTGGTATTGTACCTTCTTCCTAATAAATAACGAGGTAGGTTCTGTGTTCTCCTTTAGCTGAGATAGCCATTCTTTAACTGTTAAGGAAGGGTTAAGCAGTAGCTTCTTCTAAATTGATACTATAGACGTGATCTAGGTGCGGATCTGTTAAAGATAATCTTTCTATTTTAGGAAATACTTTATGTCCTAGTTGTAGTATCGTCTGCTATTCTTGTACGCTTTCTGTTGATTCGTCGAGAGCTGCGCATATGAGGTTACATTCTTATTGAAATCTGTGACTTCTAGATAGGCTGGTTCTTGTAGTAGACCTCGTTGAGGTGCTGCACTATTTGGGTCAACGTGGGCCCAAATTCGCTGATCCACGAGGGCTCGGAGTTGCCATAGCTATTGCTCCCAGTCTTCTGACTTATTGAGGATGATTGTCGTCGACGAGCTCGACGTCGGTGGAGTTATTTGACTGATAGGCAAAGGAGGGATTGAGATGGTATTTTGTCGTCAGGATCGTCCTGTCGTTAGGATCGTCCTTGTCGTCAGATTGAGGTGGAATCTCGTGGAATCTCGTGGAATCTCGTTGAAGACTCGTCTTGTGACAATTGAGGTAGGATTTCTGTCAGAGTCTGCGTCTTGACGATGAGGTGTCAGAGTCTAACGATGAGGTAGAATTTCTTCAAACGATTGAGTAATAGCTAAATAGCTTCTTAAGTCGGCGGACCGGGCTTATAACTGTCACGAAGTTCGTGTAGATGAGGTTTATTGATGCAATGGGTTGATTGATTGATGATCTTGACTTGATCGTTAATTGATGTCGATGTTGTCTTGACCTAGGGCCCCTGGGGCTCTGAAGAGATTTACAATGCACGTGCCCCGTGCACGTGACTCGTGCACGTGTCCCACGCCTTAGAGAATACAGATTATCTGACAAATATAGTAGCATTTGGCAGAATTTGGCAGGTAATGCGCCTTAGCACCATTATATTTAGTTTACGCGTAGTAACTTCTCTTAAAGTAAGTATAGCCCTATTAAAGCTAGTAAAACACCTTATATATATTATGTACGTTTCTCTTAAAGTTGATAGTGTTTTGTAGCTACCTTAGGTGTTAAATATAGTTACGTAAGAACTCTTTTTATTACTTAGGCTAATAGAAGTGGGTCTCTATATACTAAGACGTCTTTACGCAAGACGTGGTGGTGTGTTGCGTAGTTTGTGTCTGTGAATTACCCTCAGTACTTTCGCTGCTAGAAAGAGCCGCAATTTCTTTAGCAGTTATAAACCGTCCACGAGGACTACGTAATTGTCTTATCACATATTTATATTGGGATTTATGCTAATATAGCTTTCGTCCTTTTTAAAATATGCTATTAAATTATATACGAGCTTTACGTCTTACCAGAATCCGATTATACTGCTTTGCGTTAATATATAAGGGCTTAGTCTTAACAGCTTCAAGCTTAGGTAACTGTTTATATTACTTAATTAAAAGTGCCTGCTAAGGATAATGAATTGCAGCACCGCTTCCCTATGGGTCCCTCCGCCTCTATAGCATATTAGGTAAGAAATGACCTCCTTTATTAATAAGTTCTGGCGATAGATCTGGCTTAATTTGTGTTGTGGTTACTAAGACATTTAAATATCCTGTGAATTGACCTGAATTTTTGCTAAGATAATACCGACCCGCGGCAGAAGCCTATGTAGCTTTTTATATATCCAGTTAATATATCTAAAGAGGAAATTTATCCTAATAGGCCGGGGGCTAAGGAGCCTCTTATAGTATATAACTCTTACTTAAGATTTTATTGTCTTGCTCTGCTAGAAACCGATTCCCATATACTGTTTGCTGTTGCTAATATTGGAGGTCTAGCTAATGTTCTAATAAGTTCTGTAGTAGACCTAAAAGATTTAAGATAGGTTGTTCCTTGTACGTATAAAAGTGTATAATGGCTGCATTATTTATGGTTGGTAGTACTTGTTATTAGGGCGAAGTAAGAGCGTCTAGTTCTTATTTATTAATATAAAGATTGGATAGAATGGCTAGGCCAAGCGTAGATAAGGGTATAGGTTGCAAATTCCGCCAGGCCTAGTCGTGGCGGGGCGCTTCTAATATATATCCTATACTAACCCCTTCTTCTATAGTGTAGTCAATAGTACAGAGTGGCGTAAAAAAAACAGACAGGCGGCCTATAAATTTGTAATAAATCTCTACTACTAATGTGTGAAGGTTTTACTTTCTGTGCTGCACTTAGTAATTGACTAGCTACCTAATCTAGAGCTCCAGTATTTAGTATTAGTGTCTTAATAGAGAGACAGTCAGCCTACCGCTCCTAATTCTATGGATCTTCGCCTTTAAACATCTATATAAAAGAGCTTCTTAAGCCTATTACCATCTCCATAAATTTTTATTTTTTAATTCCTTCTTGTTATTCTTTTTAATGCTTTTTACTGGCCTTATAGATGAGGCTTAAGTTGATATGGTTATTACTGGTGTCTTTATAGATGCCTTTTACCAAGACTACTTATTAATTACGCCGTTATTGGAACCCTCACCTTGCTAGGAAATGCCCATAATTAAGTCCTCTAAAATTAGTCTTCTAAAATAAGTAGAGGGGTCCTCTTTAACTCTTCCCTAGCTTCCCCTAATTGTGTTTTATAAGGCGAACCCAAAAATAGGACTACCAAATTATATATTAGAAAACTATATTTCCATCTCAATTCTATTACAGCGGATATTAATAATAGCAAACCTTTTATCAAATCTAACTATTCTATATAAAGCTATTACAATTCTCTCGAATCTCAAATAGGCTATAAATTTATGCTTGGCGAAACACGTCACTATAGCTATTATCTAGCAGAAGCTAAATGGCCGTTTCTAATTACTAGGGCCTTTAGGGCAATGGAAGACCATCTATTTAACTCTCTAAATCTTAGCGCTGGAGCTATAGTACTTGACGTAGGATGTAGAGTAGGATATATTGTAATATATATAGTAAAGAAAGGGTTACGCGTTTTTGGAATTAACGTTGCTAACTATTACCTTACTAAGGTAAACAGAAATATTAAGGCAGAAAACTTTGAATAGTAAGTATCTGCCTAAAAGATGGACTATTATTATCTAAACGGCCTCTAGAATAATTTAATTAACGGAGTTTATACTATGGAGACTTTTATGTATGTAACGGATCTAGAACAAGTCTTATACAAGTTTTACTAAGTCCTTAAACTAGAGGGGTCCGTTATATTGTATAAATACGATTTTAAATTTAGTAAAACGCCTAAATACCTTAAAGATGCTATAAATAAAATTAATACTTTCGTATCTATACTAGTAAATAGGAAATTTAAGGAAGGAGTTCTACCGTAAATGCTAGAGGATATAGGTTTTTAAAATGTTAAGGTATAAGACCTATCCGATAATATTAAGCCGATATTCCGTTTATTCTTCGCTATTGCCTACCTACCTTTTCTAATTATTTGGCTTTTTGGCCTTAAGAAATGGTTTATTAATACTGTTTTAGGTATAGAAGGCTATAGGGGAAGAAACTATTAGAGGTATATTGTTATAACCTATATAAAGCCAGGAGTTCCCGAAGTTAATATACTATTAATTAATCCGGGCCTTTTAAAGTCTTAAGCGGTGCATAAAACCTAGGCATTAAACATTTATCTAAGCTTATAATAATTGTCTTTTAAAGTACACTTTGGATTAGTAAAGGGTGATTTGCTTCTAGTAATACTTACATAAGTCTAGTAATTAGCTAGTAGTGGTAGAAAGTTAAAAAGAACGGCTGTAAAGTAAATCTTCTAGAACCGCTTGCCGCTCTAGAGCTGGACTAGGTAGTAATAAATCTTACTATAGCTTAGATGGGCAAAAAGTAACTAGCTCTACCTACTCTAGTAGTTTATATGGCGTCCAGCTAGGAAGCCCCATAAGATAGAATGGTGCATATTCCATTCGACCTACTCGCCTAGACTTAAGGCGGCGTAGCTGTTATATAGATATTATCTGGATACTAAATAAAGATTGGACAGTGCTAGTCTTTCCATAGACTAATTAGGGCAGCGTAATTTTATAAGGATATTATTAGGGGAGGATTAGGGACTAGATTGGGTGGTGCGAGCATTTAGTAGATACGAGTGTTCTTAATTGCTAAGCTTATCTTAGTTGCTACTAGCGTAACTGCCGAGATGGTCCATAATATCTGGTAGGATAAATTGGGCCCCATATGGACCTAGAAATTTTAGGATTGTTTTACCATAGATTAAGCAAACTTATCTTAGACGATAGAGGATTTTATAAATTTCTCCTTTGTTAATACTGCTTGCCTTACTTAAATCGCAGCCGATATAGATTATGCTTAGAGCCTTCCTGGATCTATTATCGAGCCTAAGGGGTCCCGCTATTAGATGTATCTTTATACTCTGTAGAATAACTAGTCTAGAACCAAGTTATAGCTAGAGAACTTTTATCTATAGACTAAACCTAAATTAAAAATAGTTGAACAAAAGCTTAACAAGAAAGATAAAGTCGTTAAATAAATAAAAGCTACTATAAAAAGATTAGAATAAGGAATAGAGCAAATCGCTAAAGTATAATAGTATGAGAAATAGGGTGGCCAATGCCAGAATTAAGTAAAAGCAGACGGTTAAACTCTCTTCTCTTTAACTAGTATATAAACTAACCTTATATTAGATTGTATCTATATAGGCAGAAGAGAGAGATGCTAGAATATGCTTACTTAATAGTATAATTGCCCCAAGTTTGAGAAGCCTTCTCCTTTACTAATGTGCTAAGTTTGGTCATAGATTGGAATATGGCGCGTTTATATACGCTAAGATTATATTTTAACTAAATGGATTTGGAGAGATTATGTTAGAGAATTTTGATAATAATAATTAGAACCTAATATGGGATACTATAATAGCAAAAGGGTTAAAGTAAAATAGTTTAACTATAAATTAGGGAGAATCTTCCTCTTTATAAATTTTAATCTTCTATGCTAGATGCCTTCTATAAGCTATTTTATAGAGACTATTTTGCACTAGGTTTAAGATTAGAAGTAGAGGCTTTGGCTAAGTTATTTTAAGCCCTATAGCTTAATCCTAGCGTTATTATAATAATATAGAAATAAACGTACTATTTATTGCTATATGTAACTTACTGCGAAGTTCTGACTTATATTTAAAGTGATATATACAGTAGGGGTCTAAATCTCGAGATTTTTTAAGGTAAAACTATAATTCTCTTAATAAGTCTATTAAGAGACTTAGAAGTGCCAAGGTAAAGTATATATACGGTTTTAGCTTAAGGGCCTATAAAGCGTAGCGAAACTTTACTTATATATATATGGGCGCCTTAGGAGATTTAGCGTTAAAGCAGCTATCTATAAAGTATCTTTCCGTGTAGTTACACGCGATATTTAGTATAGTTAGATAACAAATAGTAGTCTGGGGTTTATAATCGTGAATCCTATAATAATGAGTCTCTCCTAGAGTGTAAAGACGGCTTAGAGTCGTAATATAATATATAATTGTACTAAGATTGAAGTTTGACCTTAGTATCTGCAGTATTATAAGCCTAATAATAAATTATAAATATGCAAAGACTAATACCTTAGAGTATTAATACACTATTATACCGTTATTGTTAGAGCTAGATAACTTATCTTGGAAGGTCTCCTCTAGGAGGCTGTTAGAATTAATATTGCCTTATATAATATTGGTTTCCTAATAAAGTTGTCTTTAGTTATGGGCGTAATCCGCAAAATTATCTATTATTGCTAAAATATCGGTTTCTTCCACAAAACTCTTAAAACTATTATATTCCTCCCTGTATAGACTTTTATACTGGCTTTATAGCTTAATATTAACTTCTTTTTAAGTATAGTGGTCTCTCTCCTTATAGCGTAATTCCTAGCATTAAAATTCTTTTTTACGCTCTTAATATACCTTGTGCCTTTATAAACCCTAAATATATCCTATAATTTTTAGGCTAAGATCTATTGGTAGCTAAGAGAGGCTTAAATCATCTAAAGCTTTAAGTTTTGGCTTTATTTTGTTATAAACCTAAAGATGGGCTAGAAAATATAGTGGGCTAATTAGAATAATCTAGGCTAGATTGGAGGGAGGATTACTAGGAGAGGGAGGGTTAACTAATTATATAGTTTGCCTTTAAGTGGATATCATTACAAGAGATAGATAATGGTTAATTACACTGTAATTTTATAACTTTATCTTATAGTTAGTTAAAGGCGAGACCATGCCGGTATTTGTATAAGTTATAGTATTACGTAATAAATAGAAATAATTATAATTATTGCTTAGCGTGAATATTCAGATTATTATTACTAAAATTAATTCTTAAGCTATAACTAATATAATTCTAAACAAGTTAAATAGTTATAAACTACTTGGATAATATACGGACAATTTTCTGCATAGCTGCAATAAGTAAAATAGTAGTCCTCCAGTGTAATGCCCTACGTTTTATTGCTTTACTAGTAACGGAGGGTATTATTAGGGAATTTTGACTTTATAGAATGATTGTAGCGGAAATTGGAGATATTTTTAAAGAGAGAAAGGTGGAAGATACACTAGATATAGAGCCTAAACTAGTGGCGCCAGTAGATAGTAGAGTAGTGGGTAATAATAGAGTATTAGATACTATAGAACTAGACGCTGAGATAAATATACCTACTAAGGATGATATAAAGTTAACTATATTTGGTAATGCTGCGGTAGATAACGCGGCTGTAGAAAATGGTAAGGCGGTAGATATAGCTAAAGCAGATCCTAAGCTAGATATGCTTACTAATAATTTTAATAATATAGTGCTTAATAAAGATAGAGATGCTATAGTTAATAAGGCTGTTGGCGTTATAGAAATTGAACTTAGTAGTATAGATGCAGGCATTACTGCATTTTAAATATACTGCTCTATTTGGTTTCCGGGATTTAATATAAATACTATTCTAGTAAAGCAGTGGGATATAGGTATATATTGCTTATAGTAAAACCACTAGGGATTTGTATTTTGGATAAGGAAAAAGAGGGTGTTATTGGTACGATTTAATGGATTAAAGTAAATAAAATCTGTATTAAATGAATTTATAGCTATATAAGGCTGCTTAAATGTTAATTATATTAAGGTGTAATTTAATGCGAGAAATTAAAACTCTAGAATATCTCTAATGTTTACGGAAAGATTATTTGGCAAAAATAGCAATTCGCCACGCGCTCTAACTTGAACTAAATGTGTAGCTAAAGGCTGGCTTGCTGAGGACGTTTGCGAAAGGAATCTAGTTAAAGCTGTAATGATAAGTAACGGGCTACTCGCTGGCGTAATTAGTGTATTAGGAATGCTTAGTCCTATTGCCTGCATTCCAGATATTATCTAAGCTTTTAAAGTAGCTATTTAAGAGGTTACGGCCATTTAAGACGTAATTTCTGATATAATGGTTTGTATATTTATAAGTATTAAGACGCTCTACGCGGTAGAGGAAATAACTGGCACTAGCGTTCCAGATAGAGCTGCTATAATTAATATCTGGCTAATCTGAGAGAGCGCCAGTTAATTGCTCTGCGGATTAGATTAGATAGCTCTAACTAGCTTAAATTTTAATTTAATATTAATTAAATTCTCTGCATCTCCATTAACTTGGAATTTAAGGTTAATATTATAACTTGCTAGTAAGAGCAGTAATAGAAAGAGAACTAGTTTTATATTTAATTAATAACCTAAAGTATAGACCCAGAGTAAGAGTAATATTTACATTTATATTAAATATATACTTATTTTCAGGTTATATAAGTTCTATTTTAAGTTATATTCTAAATTAATCTATATACCTTATTAGTTACCTTCCTAATTTAGCTGCTCCCTAAACTGTTCCGTTTTAAATTATATACTAAATTAGTTTAAAAATAGAAATATATTTTTAGAATATGCTAATAAAAATAAAATCCTTTCTTCTATCTATAATGTCTACTTAACTTATGTATTTCTTTTACTTTAAGTCTCCTACCTTTAATAACTTATCTAAAACCCTCTTATCCTCTAAGAATTCTAAAATTTCTACCTCTTTAGCTTGTCCTAGAAGAAAATAAGCTTTCTTAAAGATATTCTCAACCTTATATCCACTTTAAGGCAGCTACTAACTTGGATCTAAATAGTTTTTAAAGTAAAGATGACTTCCTTAATAAGATTGTTAAAGATTACTATAATCTAAGTAGCGATAGCAGCTTAGGTAGGATTTTAATATCTAGTAGTTTAATAGCTAATAGAAGAAAGATTGCTTAATATTAGGTATAATACCTATTATCTACTAACCCGCTAATAAATATATGGCATATTACTAAGAAGGTATTGCATTATATTCGCCTTAGCTTTGGGATAAGGAAAAGTAGAAAATAGAGGATATTATTAAGGAAAGACTTACTATATAAGGCAAATAGTATAAAGTTATATAGAAGGAATCCTGGGTTTCTAAGTTAGGATTAAGAAATATAGAGCGTGTACTATATATATTTAAAATGCGGAAGGAACCATTATAGCTACTTTTAGATAAACTAAAGTCTATATATAGTAGAAGGGATTTGTTTTAAGGCAGTACTATAGAATATTAGATAATTAGTTAGTAATATAGATAAGTTAGACTAGCCCTAGAGTTAAGCTAAATTGACATTATACTTTTAAAGATTTTGTAAGAATATAGAGCTCTCTACTGCAAACTAGAACTATAATCTGTATATAAGATATAACATAAAGAAGGACTTAATAGGGAGATTAGGGCTCGTGCATATTCCCAACCTCTAATTATATCTTGATAGGTCTACTAATATCTATCCCTAGGTCGCGGAAAGCCTACAGTACCGGAAAATATAAGGGGTACTTCGATTTTAAGCGACTATAACTCTGCGCATATATTGGGATTTACTATAATTCTATATAAGTTATATGCTGCGACTATTCCTAAATGCTTGGGACCCCTCCTTTACCGAAAATTATATTTACGTTATTGTCTTCGCGCCTAATTTGCAGAGAGCCTCCTTCTATGGCAAAATAGAACTTCTTCTCTACAGCACCACTATTAAGCTTTTTCCACGGTCGAAACTAATAAATAACCCTTATCTGATCCTTAGAGTCCTATAGCAATGCTAAGAAGTCCTTATTAGCCTTATAGCTATTATGGCGCAGATCTTTATATAACTAGTTAGTACCTCCAATTAAAAAGACCGACGGCCTTGATTAGCTCGAAACAACTCTACATATCCCGCAGATTTATTATAGTGTAATTTACTATAGTTAATATGCTGATGTCTTGGTCTAAGCTTATAGCTGTGGATATATAGTAATTGGGGCCTTATTAGCCCGCCTTAAGGAACAAATGCAGCGTTATAGCTCACTACTAACACTAACCGCAAGCACTAGTAGAAGGAGAAACTTTGTAATAACTAAGGCGTCCTTTCTTCTCCTGCTGCTTTTAAGGGTTTATCTACACTGTTACTAACGCTCTTTAACAGTATAGGCCCTCTAAGTCCTTAAATACTTCCCTTTTATCCTCTATACCTCTCTATACCTAGTCGCACCTCGCACCTCTATAATAAAGAAGCATTTTATATAAGTTATTCTAGATAGGAATATAGTCGTTAAATAGGCACAAGCGGACTCTGTCCTATATCTTAATATTTACTTAAAGAGGGATTTAATAAGTCTTAGCGAAGTTACAGATTATAAGATAGGCGAATTCCTCCGCTCTACCTTTACCTATGTTGATAATAAAGACATTATATAGGTTAGTCGGGCACCTAGAATATAAAAGTACGACTTAATAGTTAAGGATCTTAAATGAGAGCTGCGAAGAATCCCTGATAAGAAGATTTACCTACTATATATATGGATATCTGTTATATTGGAAGCCGATTAAAAGAACCTCTTTATTAAACGCCCTAAAATATTATGCGCTAATAATAAATATAAGATTAAGCCTGTGCCGCGGATACTTTTTAAAGAAGCTGAGGTCTTAGAATTCCTTAAATAATATCCCCATCTAAGCATTGTTAGATATTATGGCTATATTGTTAATTACGGCCGTATTACCGGCCTCGCCTGTTACGAACGCCTTAAGTACGGTGTTACGACTACTTGGAGAAGAGTTGGCGGAAGCTAGTTGGTTAATACAGGCACGGTCTAGGATGGATCCGGTGGAACCATGTAATGAGGAATGGTAGCCGAGGTCATGTGATATAATCTGTGTAATCTGTAGGATAGAGTAGATAGAGCACACGTACCTTATAGAGCGAAGGGATTTCTTAGGCGTATGGTTGTGTATTTAAAGGACCACGGTCCCTACCTAGATAGTTCTCTCTTTGTAGTGAATCTTAGAATACAATTGGAGTTAATCTGTTAGGTAACTACTCTACTAGTTATTATTACGTTGTTAACTTGTTGTGTATACCTATATACCTAGCCTATTAACGAGTCCACTGTAGTTACTACTATAAGGCTCCGTTACATATTTACTACTAAGGTTACGGTATTAAAACACGAGAGAAGTTAAACAATATGCTACTAAAAGCACTAGTTATGACCACGGCAGCAACTACCTTAGGATTAGGAGACACCAGTATAGCAGATATAGACTTATAGGTGGTTACAAGAGGTTAGTTATAGGAAATAGTTAATCGCTTATTAGATAATAATAGGATACTTAAAGAACGTATTAATGGAATTGGAGCAGTAAAGGTTAAGTTACCATTAATTAAACGGTTCTTAGGAGAAAGATTAAAACTTAAAGGGTTTCTTATATAAATGTACTTTAAAGTAATGTAGGAAGGAGTAAAGCTAGCAATGGCAACGGATCAAGTGGCGTATGTAGGATTGTTCTTAACAGGAAGAGTACTGGAATGGTTTAAATCTTACCTTGCCAAGATATAAATAAGTGGCATGACAACTACTAACTAAGATGTACGGTTTATGTTTACTAGTTGGAATAGGTTTGCGGAAAGACTAATATAGATATTTAGAGACCCGGAAGCAATAACTACGGCAAAATAAAAGCTTTAAAACTTAGTATAATGTTCTTTAGTAATAGAGTATATAACATAGTTCTAGACACTCGTAATATAGGTTAAGTGGAATAATAAGGCGCTTATGGCACAGTATAAATAGGGACTTAAGGCTAAAGTCTAGGACGCAATTATCCTAATAGAAGATGCGGAAAGTCTAAGAGACTTAATAGATTAATTAATAAAGATTAACAATAGGATCTATTAAAGGGAATAAGCTAAGAAAGGGCAAGATAGAGTTTTATAGTTGTATAAGGCGCAGAGTACGTAATAACAGACACAGAGTTAAAACTATGGAATGGCGTAGAGCTAATGGACCTAAGTGGTACTAAAGAATCTAAGAGATAGATAAAGAAACTATAGAAACCTAGAGGTTAAGGATTAAGTGATTATAGAACTAAGGAGTAGAGGCCAAACTAGGGATTTTAGCAGTAGAAGACATTTAGGCGGACTCTATAGTAAGAAAAATAGTTTAAAGATGGAGCTTGTATAAATTATAGAAAATAAGGTTATTTTACTAGAGACTATAGAGGTGGTTAGAGTAACTATATAGTAAAGGGCACTAGGTTGTTAGAGTATAATAATATAGATATAAGAGTATTGCGCGGGACTAAGGAGTATTTAATTAAATACTTTGCGTTTTATTATAATAACATATACTAAATTTATAAGGACGCTAAGTATGGCATAAGCTATTAGCTATAAGAGCTAGAGTTAAGAGGACTTAAAGGAACTAGAGAGTTAGATAAAGAATAAAATCAACTCTATAAGCTGGATTAAGATATTATAGTAATATACGGACAAAGATTAGCAATAATGATAATAGAGTTAGAATACTTATTAATTAATAGCAATAAGGAAGAATAGGAGGCTAACTAGGAGCACTTAAACCTTAATAATGTAATAGAAGCAGAGACTGAAACTACTATAGAATATGGATTAGTAACGGGTATTATAATACTATTAGATACAACATCTATCGCTTTATAAGATAGAAGGAGTAATATTTAAAAGCAATTAAGTAAGTAGACGACTGCTAGTGCTAGCTTACTACTTATAAAAGGTAAAAGGCCATAGGCTTAAGATTCTTAGGAGGAGATATAAGACGCTTAAGATTCTTAAGACAAGATAAGACACACCCAAGATTTATAAAGTGTAATAAGGAAGGCTTAAGCACCTATAATAGATGAAAACTAATAAGAAAGAGTAACGGCTTAGTTTAAAGACAAATAAATGAGTATAGGACGCAAGTTTAAGAACTGTAAGTTTGGGGAATAATTAAGAATGTCTATTTTAGGTAAATGCAGTGTTTAGCCTAAAGATTAAAAAGTTAATATAGAGATTAAGAAGTAAGATAACTTTAAGGATCTAGCTGTAAGACGTAGAAAGCAAGAGACTATAGATGAGTTTAGAGTAAGAATTATTATATAGTAAGAGCAAAAACTAGACTAGAGATCTAGCGTAATAGGTTATATAAGGGATAGAGCACCTATATAAAGAGTTACTAATAGGCCTAAGGCAGGGACGCCTAGAGTAAAGTGGTTAAATAAACTGGAACAAGAAGGGGATTTATGGATTTTAACTAGGTTTAAAGAAAGACATACTAAAGGATGTTATAACGTAGCGATAATAAGGTACTTTCTAATAGATAGACTATATACACTAAACCAGTTGTATGGAAAGTGGTATAGGTAATAACATAATAATAAATGGGAAGACTTTTATATATAGCTAGATAAGAAAGTGGTCTAAAACTAACCTATTATAGAGAAACGCATAAACTATATTAAGGGAGCGTTAATTATAATATTAAGGAACCTAGAAGAAGGATCTAGGGACTAAAGAAGCGAGTAATAAATCTTAGTACCTATAGAAGAAAGACTAATAGTTAAATTAGTTAGACAGAGGTTTAAACTATAGGTTAAAGATAAACTAAGAGTTAACCTAAGTCACTTAGCGCACTATATACTATTATAGATAGCTTGTGTGGATAATATATGTAATATATATAGAGCACCTATGGATAAAAACCGAAAATACCTAAAAAGGATATACTAGGCACTAGAAGAAAAACAGTTTAGAAATGCTAAGTATATATATAGATAGCACTTAGTAGAAGTATAGAGTTAAGGGGATCTAATACTTTAATTAGGAAGATTCCTTATAGAAGAATGCCTAAATAGAAAATAGTGGTGGAATTGTCTAGAAAATACTTGTCTACAGCATATAGAGGAAAAGAAGTGAACTAAGTATTGGCCTAAGGAGGACTAAGTATAAGTAAGATTTAGCAGCTAACAGTTAGGAAAAGGGGAGGCCTATAGGACTAGAGGGAACTAGTAGTAGAGCCTTAGACCCTTAAAGGAATTTAAGGATAATACCTAAATTTAAGAGTTAAGTGGTAAGATTAATAGTTTAAAGTACTAATTAATAGTGGAGTAATAAGGAACTATATATTACTAGTAGTAGTGGAAAGGATAGGGTTACTATATAGGCAAAAGGAATACCTATATTCACTTATAACAATTTTAGGAGATTAGATAGTCTATAGGGGAGGTATTATTAATCTTAAAACAGGACCTGTTTAGTTAACTATTAAAGGAAGACAAGTTAGAATATCTTTTAATATCCTACCGTTAGGGAAGGACGAGGCGATACTAGAAATGCCTTAGTTATAGGAATATAATCCAAAGATTAATTGGGTTATAGGTTAAGTTAATATTAAAGATACTTAATAATATAAGATGTGGTAGTAAACCAAGTTGGTATAGTACTAAGTTGGAGTGATATATAAAGAGACTAAGTAAGGCTTAAGTTATGTACTAAAAAGATACCATAAGTATAGTAAAAAGTTATAGTTACTAGAAAGTGAAAAGCTGTTAGAGTATATAGTATAGGACTATAAGATAGAACTAGAACTAGGAACTAGTCTAAAGTTCTTTCTAATCTATAAGCTTACTAAAACTAAGTTAGTAGCGCTTAAGGAGTTTGTCTAGGAGAACTTATAAAAGGGATATATTAGACTATTATAGTTATTAGTAGGATATCTAGTACTATTTATTTTAAAGAAAAACGGAAAACTTAGGATATGTATAGACTATAGACAGCTAAATAGTATTACTAGGAAGGATAGGTATCCTTTACCCTTAATTAGCGAAATCTAAGACAGGATAGGTAATGTGTAAATCTTTACAAAAGTAGATCTAAGGTAGGCGTACTATTAGATTAGGATTAAGAAAGGCGATAAATAGAAGGCAGCTTTTAGGTTAAAGAAAGGACTATACAAACCATTGGTTATATAATTTAGGCTTATAAACGCACTAGTAATATTCTAAAAGCGAATTAATAGTGTATTAGGAGAATACCTTAATAAGTTTATTATAGTATACCTTAATGATATTATTATCTACTTAATAAGTAAGGAAGAATATGGAGAACATATTAAGTGGGTCTTAAAGAGATTATAGGAAGAATAGATGCTAATAGTAATTAAGAAATACGAGTTCTTTATAAGAAAGACCAATTTTATAGGATTTATTATTAAACTAGGAAAGATTAGTATGGACCTAAAGAAAGTTAAAGCTATAGTAAGTTGGTAGGAACTAGAGAATATTATATAGTTAAAATCGTTCCTAGGGTTTTACAATTACTACAGGAGGTTTATAGTACAGTAGTTAAAGAATATTAAGCCGTTTATAAGGCTAACGAAGAAAAAGGAACCGTGGGTTTAGGTAGAAGAGTAAAAGAAGTTGTTTAAGGAACTAAAAGAGTTGTTTACCTAGGAACCAATCCTTAAGATCTATTAACTAAAGCTAGAGACGGTTATTAAGATAAATATATTAGACTTTGCACTAGGAGTATATTTACTATAAAAGCATTAGAACGCATGGCATCTAGTAGTATACTATAGTTAGAAGATAACACCACTAGAGTTAAACTATAACATTTACAACAAGGAGTTGTTAGGTATAGTTATAGTACTTAAGAAATAGAGAGCATTCTTGCAAGGCACTAAGAAACCATTTATAGTTAGAACGGACTATAAAAACCTTATAGGATTCCTAATAATAAAGAAACTTAACTAAAGACAGGTTAGATAGGCGGAAATGCTTATAGAATACTATTTTAAGATTTAGTATACCAAGGGTACTAATAATACACAAGCGGACGCTTTAAGCAGAAAGACTAAACTATAAAATGGTAAAAAGCCATTAGGGGCTTTACTGCGGAAGTATTAAGACGGATTAATTAGGTATAATTATCTAAGGATTATAGCAACTAGGGAGAGTTAGATCTATAAATTACCAGAAAGTGATTAGATATAGAAGATCTAAGAGGCTTAGGTAGAGGATTTAGACTTAAAGCAATATAAGAATAGAGAAGCTACTTATATTTTAAAGGCGATTGTAGAGGAGTTTATAAAAGAGTTTTATAAGGGACTAACTTAAGGATATAGTGGAGCTATAGGCTTAGTATTAAGACTTTAAAAGGAGTATATTATTTAAGGAATTTGGGAACTAGTGAGATAAGTTATAAAGGAATGTCTAGATTGCTAGAGAAACAAACTAATAAGGTATAAGCTATATAGAGGGCTATAACCTATTAAAATACTAGAAAGACTATAGGAAGTTATATTATAGGACTTTATTATTAAGTTACTAAAGTTAAGAGATCCTATTATAGGATAAGATTACAACGCAATCTTAGTAATAGTAGATAAGCTTATAAAGTAGGCGTACTTTATAGCATGTATAGAGGAGATATTAGTAGCAGATGTCGCTAGAATCTATGTTAAAGAAGTATTTATAAGATATGGAGTACTAGACAAGATTATATTGGATAGAGATTTAAGGTTTATAATAGCATTTTAGGAGGTATTCTTAGCGGAATAGAGAGTTTGCGTAGTAACCTTAATAGCGTATTATCCGCAAACGGACGGACAAACGGAAAGATTAAACTAGACACTAGAATAGTATCTAAGGCACTATGTTAATTACATATAGAATAATTGGGTATTGTTATTACTAGTTATATAGTTTACATATAATGCAATACTATAAGAAGAAATGGGAACATTACCATTTAAGGTAAATTATGGGTATGAGCCAAGAATATTGTTATTGCTATATTAAGTAAAGAAAATAAGTAGTACAGCTAAGTAAAGAATGGAGATGTTAATGAATCTTTATACAGACCTTAAAGAAACAGCTAAACTAGTATAAGAACGAATGAAAAAGTACTATGATGCTAAAAGATCTGAGGGACTAGATCTTAAGGAGGGAGATAAAGTATAGCTACTACACAAAAATTTTAAGTGTTAATAATTAAGTAAGAAGTTGGACTATATTAGACTAGGACCCTTTAAAACTAAGTAGAGGATTTTATTGGTTATATATAAGTTAAACCTACCAGCTAAAATAAGAATCTACCCTATATAGCATATCGCGATGCTAGAGCTAGCACACGGGAATGTTAAGCCACCAGTCTATAAGGCAGATATGAATAGAGGGTAGGAAGAAGACAAGTAGCAAGTTTTAAAGATTATCAGCTATAAGGACGTGGATAATAAAATATAGTATAAAGTAAAGTGGATAGGCTATAGTAAGACTACCTAGGAACCACTAAGCAACTTAAAGAACGCTATGGGAAAGGTATAGGAGTATTAAAAGAAAGTAGGTTAGGGAGTATTAAAAAAGGATCGCTAAAGGATGAGTTACTTAAGGGGGACTTAGGAAGAGCAACTGCTATATTACTTAGAGTTGTTTTTTTTTTTTTTGAAGACACTACTCTCTTATTACCCAGCTTAGATAAACCCTATTGAATAAGTTTCTACTTCTTAAAATAAACCTTCTTATAAACGCGCTTAAGATGAAGCAGCTCAGCATGGGTAGAGGCGTGAGCTTTAAGAGTACGGCGCTTTTTGTCTCTTACCCACTTAGTATAAGCGTGGTTTTTATCTTAAAGACGACGAATCTTGCCTAGAGCACTTAAGAGCTTATTGTTAAGCTTTGTAGTAGTAGATTAAACGCAAGACCCTATAATAAGTTACTTAGGGAACTCAAAGACTATTAAGAGTTATAGGACGCGCATATTTAGCGTTAGAGATAGAGCGAATATTATAGGATGATTAAACATTTGCTTTAGTACACTCCGAATAAGAAGAGAGTTGTTAAGATGAAGGACTTACTAATATAACGTAAACTAACCCCTCTTTCGCACAACAAGAATATGGAGACGGTATAATCTTACCAAGAGATAATATCACAGCAACGGTATAAGACTGATAAGCTGTAGAAGAAGAGGCTAAAGGTTTAGAGACCTTAGAAGGTATAATAAGTAAGGATGTTAACTAAGTTAATTAAACGGATATTATACCTCTAGTAGACGACTTAGAAATGTTAGGAATCTTTAAGGACGAAGATAAAGAGGAGGGAGATGGTGTTATAAACGCCTTAAGTACGGTGTTATGACTACTTAGAGAAGAGTTAGCGGAAGCTAGTTAGTTAATATAGGTATAGTTTAGGATAGATCTGGTAGAACCATGTAATAAGGAATAGTAGCTAAGGTTATGTGATATAATCTATATAATTTATATAATTTGTGTAATTTGTAGGATAGAGTAGATAGAGTATATATACCTTATAGAGCGAAGGGATTTCTTAGGCGTATAGTTGTGTATTTAAAGGACTATAGTCCCTACCCAGATAGTTCTCTCTTTGTAGTGAATCTTAAAATATAATTGGAGTTAATCTGTTAGGCAACTACTCTACTAGTTGTTATTACGTTGTTAACTTGTTGTTTATACCTATATACCTAGCCCATTAACGAGTCCACCGTAGTTACTACTATAAGGCTCCGTTACATCGCCCTTAAAAGATATAGAGTTATCTCGTAATATTATTATGAGGATATTCCACATAATCTTAATATTGCTGCTTATATAAATGGCATCTGTGCTAGTATAAGGCACCTTTATTTTCTTAGACTTGTATATAATGACCTTAATCCTATAAATATTGCCCTTAATAGCGATAATAATCCGATTATTCTTGAATTTGGGTCTTATAAAAAGTTTAGTAAGGAACTTTTTTTAGGAGGTATATATAGCTGGGTTAATAAGGATTACTTTATATCTACCTAATATTATAATAAATCCGCGTTGGATAAAATAGAAGTATGGCTAATAGAGAAGACTAAATGAGCTAGAAGCGCTTAATAGAAAAATATATTGTGTATATAACCAATATATAGCTTACCTGCTATACGCCCAAGTTGATTATTAATATTAATTTAAATATGCCTTCTGTGTCCTTGCCCTTTAAATAAGTTATTTAGAATGTCTGCTTTAAATTATAGGCAGCTTATGCTTGCTTAGGAACTACAGTTTAAGTTACTATTGGATATTAAGTAAGTACTCCTCCTATAATTGTCTCTCCTAACCTCTGTTCGCGTTTATCTTTAGCCCTACTTATTATACTAAACAATAACTATAGTAGTGTACGTGCACCTTACTCTGCATTAGTATAGGATGTAGATAATAGAATTTTCTAGCTTATATTAGGAAGGATAGGCTTAATACTTCTTTAATATTGTTACCGTAATGTAGAATTATGCAAAAGTTCTTAAAGTTAATAGCGCTTTTTATATAAGGTATTTAGCTACTAGGATGTCTGTTAGATAATCTGTATTCTCTAAAGGTATAGGTCACGTGTATGGGTTATATATACAAAGCCCATATACTGTAAGGTCTGCTTTATAGGGGCTTATTAGAACCATTAATTAACGATCAAGTTAAGATCATTAATTAATTAACCCATTTTATTAATAAACTGCTCTATACGAACTTTATAATAGTTATAAGCCCAGTCCGCCAACTTAGGAAGCTATTCAGCTATTACTTAATTATTTGAAGAAATTCTACCTTATTGTTAGACTTTAACACCTCATCATTAAGGACGCAGACTCTAACAGAAATCCTACCTTAATTATCACAAGATAATTCTAACACGAACCTTCTATAAGATTTTATAAGATTCCACCTTAATTGTTAAAGGACGATTCTAATAACAAGGACGATCCTAATAAGGACAATCCTAACAACAAAATACTATCTTAATTCCTCCTTTGCCTATTAGTTAAATAACTCTACTAATAAGTTTGTCAACCACAATCATCCTCAATAAGCTAAAAGACTAGAAGTAATGGCTATAGCAACTCCAAGCCCTTATAGATTAGCAAATTTGGGCCCACGTTAACCTAGCTATAGAAGCACCTTAAGAAGGTCTACTTAAAAAACCGCCTTATCTAAAGGTTATAGATTTCAATAAGAATGCAATCTTATATGCATAGCTTTTAACAAATTAATAGAAAGCGTACAAAAACAGCAGACAATACTACAACTAGGATATAAAGTATTTCCTAAAACAGGAAGATTATCTTGAATAGATCCGCACCCAAATTACATCCACAGTATTAACTTAGAAGATGCTACTGCTTAACCCTTCCTTAACCATTAAAGAATAGCTATCTTAGTTAAAGGAGAACACAGAACCTACCTTATTATTTATTAAAAAGAAGGTATAATACTAGTACATAGAAGCCCTTAAGGGGTTCAAACAGTTGTTAAAATTAAACTAATGGCTAGATTAATAGGAACACGTAATATCCCTAGGAGAGAAGTACAAGATCCCTTAAATATCCAATAAAATCTAGCTTTAAGATTTAGCAGACGTTATTCAACCTTTTAGTAATACCTACTATATAAAGTACACTACTAAGTTAAATAACCCTTAGAAGTTAAGATCTTCCAAATACTGTAGAGTAGTAAAGGAGCTATAAGAAGGACTTAGAACACCCTTAAAGAAAGCCAATACTACTATAAGAGGCAGTACCTTTAATACAGACTTTGTAGAGCAAGCTACTAAAGATCACTCTAATACTACTAAAAGTTTATAGAGAGGAAGGACCTTAGCACGCAATAGATGCTTAAAGAGAGCTGGGACACTAGTGGATAAGAAGACGTCCTACAAGAAGCCAATACCTAAGTACTTAGCGTGCGGAATATAAGGACACTCTATTTGGGACTATTAGTGTTTATTTAAAGACAAGAGACCTATAGGAGTTATAATAGGAGATACTCGCATTAAAAGGGCACTAAAGAAGGTAGAAAAGAATAAGGATCTCGCTAACCAAGTTATAAATATTAGACTTAAAGAATAAGAAGACGAGGCTTAATAATAACAGGACGAGAGCTAGGAAGTTAAGATTAAGGGAGAAGCTAATGTGATATTCCTAGAATTATATCACACCAATTAACTCTATCTACTAAAGCTATTAACTATTCTTAACTTAGGAACTACTCTCCATATTTTTAATAACCTCTCTTAGTTTTATAATTTTAGGAAAGCTCTAAAACACAAATATATTATTACCGGCAGCTCAGAAGTGCCTATACTAGGCTATAGCGATATTACTATCTAAGTTATAAAACCAGATAAGAGTAAGGGAATCCTACGTCTTAAAAACGTTGCCTTTTATACGGACTTTAATACAAACCTAGTATTATTCCATTTACTTTAAAAATAAGGGTACTACTAGGATAATAAAGGAGACAACAATCTTCTAGTTTGGAAGGATAATATAATCCTATATTAAATAGAAGAACGTTACAAACAACAGACTATTAAATACGTCTAACTAGGAAGTCTATTAGCATTTAATATAAGCCGACTACTACACCAACAATAGAAGCGTAAAGCATCATTAAGAGACATTTATCTAGATGCGAAAGGTAATATACAACTATAGTATCTGCGTCTAGATTATCTAGGACCTATAAGCCTTTATTATCTAGGTCTTAACGCCCTAAAAGTTAAGCTTTAAGGCCCTAAGACAACAGAATATTAATACTGCAGTCTCACTAAAATTAAGCGTTAGGTCTTAAGAAGGTTCTTAAAACGGAATATTAATAAACCTTATCTTAACCTCTATATTAACTAAACTAACCTTAAGGAAGTGCATGCTAGATTTATACAAGTTATGTTTATCCACAACACCTTCTTAGAAAGAACCTTCCCGTATTTTATAACGACGCATAGTAAGGAGAAGGAGACACTATAAGTGCTTAAAGATTTTATCTAATAGATTCATCTAAGGTATAACCTTAAAGTTAACACTATTAGATTAGACAATGAGCTAGGGAAAAGAAGAACCCTTAAATAGCTACGGACCTAAGGGATTATATTTAAGCCTTTAACGCCTTATACCTAAGCTTAAAATAGTACCACCAAACACTTAGGGGGTGTGACGATTAAGAGAGCATATATAATAAGAATTGCTACTAATCTACCACATAATCTATAGAATAAGATAGTTAACTATATAGTCTACCTACGAGATCAAACGCTATGGGAAAGTAATAGTTGGAAATCGCTATATAAGAGGTTCTATACCTTTCTAGTAAATAAAAGATTAAGAAAACCGCAACTGGCGCACCTAAGAGCCTACAGCTATAGGGCGTACGCGATAACGTTAAACACCCAGCTAAAGAAGAAAAGGCTAAGTAAGCTAGATCCGCAAGCCCATATTAGCTACCTTATTAGCTATAACTCTACTAATATCTATAGGATCTAGATCCTATATAAGGGTATTATTATCTCTATAAGGGATATTATCTTTAATAAAAAGACATTTTTTAATAGCAAGTAAACGGACATCTTAAAGGACCTATACGCTAAATTAGATACACTAATTAAGAAGATTTAACTCCCTAATACCCTAACTAAGAATGAGGTTCTTCTAGAAGATAATAAAGAAGTATTTAAACCGTTAATTTAAGAGGAAGACGATAATGTTAATAAGCCAGTTTAAACCTTTAATAAGTTAGCAGATCTTAAGGTTATAAGAGCTCTTAAAGATGCGTATTATACGCCACCTCTAACAAAAGAAGACAAAGAATCTCTATATGCCTTTTACATTAAGTATCCTATAAAGTTAGATATATAAGGTACTAATTAGGACATCGTTAGCTGAGTAGGAGATAGGTTTTACATTTAGAAGGTACTTAACGACTTAGTTAAAGACTTATTTAAGCAAGCCTGCGATAATAGGTTTAAAGACTTTATTACTAAAAGGATTACTTTAGCCTATTACAGCGCCTTCTTAATAGGAAGGAAGTTCAACCTTAATAGTCGACTTAATAATAGTAAGCTGAAATTAGGTAAAATACGTAATGTTAGATTATATAGGAAGAACTTACCTCCGCTACCTTAGTTAATCCACAACCTTAATACGCATCCTCTTTAAGAATAGTTCTAAGAAGCTTAATAAGCCCACCTCCAATCCTATTATTAAATAAGGTTATTTTAAGAAATAGAAAAGAAGCACACAAAGGGACAGCAGATCCTTAGCTTAATATAGGTGTTTGTCTATAAGACGGATAAGCACGGATTCCTCTAGAAATATAAGGCATGCTTAGTAGTATATAGAAATTAATAGGCCCCAGGAGACTGACCTATAAGAGCTACTATATTAGCTAGTATAACCTTCTAAACCCTTATGGCGATCACCATAAAATTTAACCTGGAGACAACACAGATAGATATAGTTAATGCGTTTATCTATTATAATCTTAACAAGGTTGTTTATATAAAGCTACCGCTAGGGTTTAATAAAGGAAAGATAGATAAAGTACTACGCTTAAGAAAAGCCCTTTACGGACTATAATAATTACTACTATTATGGCAGAAGAATCTTATGAGCTTACTAATAGAATTGGGTTTTAAAGAGGTACCCTAGGAGCCATATATTATACTAAAAGGTGGAATAGTTATCTTCTTCTATGTTAATAATATTGTCTTTTGCTACCAAAAGATAAATAAGAAGAAAGCTTAAGAAGTAATTAAGGAGCTAAGCAAGGAATATTAGATAAGTACCCTTAGCGAGCTAAAATGGTTCCTAGGAATCTATATGCTATATAATTGTAGCTAGAGGCTCCTATAGCTATCCCAGAAAGTCTATATTAAGAAGATAACTAACTAGTATAAAATAGATCTTAAAGGACGTCTTCTAGATACTCCTATAGCAGAATTAGAACTCCTCCCTACTAATTACTAATTAATTTATCTAACGCATCTATCCCCTAATATAGACCTATTAGTCCGTCCTATATCCCTACCAGCTTCTATAATGCTATATTAGAGAAAAATAGGTTTAGTACTCTATACAGCCACTATAACGCGTTTGGATATTGCTTTTACAGTATTATGGCTAGTAAGGTTTAATTAGAACCTAAGCTAAGAGCATTATTAAGCGGTAGATAGAGTAATCCAGTACCTATATAGCACAAGGAGTAGAGTAATCTACTATAGAGGAAATAAAGAAGGAATAAATAGTAAAGGGAGAGATAAAGGAATATGCAATAAAGAACAAAACAACGGAAGAGACGGTAGAAGTAAAGCGCAATTATTTATCTATACCAGCGATGCATTATTTGCGGACAACTCCGTCAACAGAAAGAGCTCGCAAGGATATATTATAAAGCTATTTAGGGTACTAATCGCCTAGAGAGTAAATAAGCAGGGTATAGTTATAACGTCAAGTACAGAAGCCAAGTTATTAGCCCTATTACAGATAGTAAAGGACGCTATCTTTATTAGTAGGCTGTTTAAAGCAATAATATTACACCTAAATAAGCCCTTAATTATTAAATGCAATAACACTTAGATGCTCTAACTAATTATAGAAGATATGGCAAAGCTAATTACGAAGCTCTAATATATTAACATCTATTAACACTGGCTACGTTAGGAATATATAAGGAGACAAGTACTATTTTAATAGACAGCGATAAAGGAGATAATCGCCGATGGACTTACAAAGGCCCTACCTAAGTAGAGGTTTTAAAGCTTCGTTAATATAATCGGAATGGTAGATATTAAGGAGCGGCTAAATAAGGAGAAGTAACTGGAGGACCTAAGGGACAATATTAGAGCAAGATAGAAGGATTTAGATAAGATTATGGTTTAACTAACTTATTAACGGACACGAGAAGGTGGTTAGCTTTGACCTTAAAGAGCTTAAAGCTAAGGGGGTGTGTTAGATAATCTGTATTCTCTAAAGGCGTGGGTCACGTTCATGGGTCACATGCACAGAGCCCGTGTACTGTAAGGTCTGCTTCGTAGCTTAAAGCCCTAGGGGCTCATCAGAACTATTAATTAACAATTAAGTCAAGATCATCAATTAATTAACCCATTTTATCAATAAACTGCTCTATATGAACTTCGTAATAATATCTGGCTAAGGGCGCTACCGGAAAAGGCCAGCTAGAACCATAACAAAAACGCTAGGGCCTTTTTACGATCTATCCCTTTATGTGGCATTTAACACTTTTTGTATTAGGCGCTTTGGGCGCTTTAGGCGCTTCTACTTAGGTTAGGCCACTACTTGCTATACCCCCCAATTAATACACATCCCATTATATAGCAACCGTTTCTTATACTTTTTATATATATAAGCCTTATAAGCCTATCTAAGGCTCTATACTATATATAGCTCAGTGTTAAGGCCTTAAGTTAGTCTAATTACTTGGCGGTAGGGGTGCTAGCGCCTTATTAATATCTTCGACGCTTAAATATTGCGGTAAATAGCAGCGACGTAGCTAGGAAGCCTGTATAATATTTAGTGGAGTTAATTAAAAAGCTTTAATATCGTCGCCGCCTATTTAATCCTTAAATTGCTAGTAAAATATCATCCTTATATCGCCTAAAAAACATTATACATCTTTAGCTCTAAAGCCTTTAAGGCCTCTAAAACCTTTAAGGGCACCTCCAGTCTAGGGGTCCTATTTATAATCCTTTTAAGCAACGCAGTATACATATAATAGCTGGTCCTTTACCGGCTTATCCTTATCAACGTTAAGAACGTATATAAAGTATATAGGTAGCAGTAATTTAGTGGACTTTAATAGAGGATTTTCCTATATAATTAGTAGCTGGTTAATAGAGGGAGGGTAAAAACCTACAGACATGACGTTATATATTACGACTTTTTGCTTAACTTCCTCAAAAAAAATATATAGTGTTTTTAGTGGTGGCCTTCTGCAGCATTTCGTCAGCATTATAATAGTAATATATTTAGTAGGGCTTGCTAGTTAAATCGCACTAGCTAGGGTACTTGTAGTATACTAACCTAAGCAAAAGCGCTAAAAGCGCCTAATATAAATAGTGACTTCTGCCGTATAAAGGGATATACCCCCCTAAAATAAGCTTAGATCCTTCTATTTTAAGCTAGAATATTATGTGCATTTGACTTATTTATACCTAAATTGCGAAAATTAAAGTGTTAAAATATGACATATCTAATATATTTAAGATTGTTTTAAGTTAACTAATAGGACTATAGAGCGCTCTGTAAGGCACTATAAGAACTAAATTAGGTGCTACCGCCTCTATTTTAACGTCTATAAATTGCCTCTATGGGCACGCCTACGCCTACGCCTACGCCCGCGCCCACTTATAGGTAGTGCAACTAGTATTTCGTTTAAATACTAAGAGCTCCCACTAAGTAGAGTTATTAATGCGATTTATAGAGCCAGCTATAGAGCTAGCCAGCCGCGCGACTGCCACCGCGACTGTAATAACGCTGTAGGCTCTTAGTATGGGCGTATAGTATTGTTTTTGCGATTTAGGTGTAAACAAGTTAAATATATATAATATTCGAACTTAAAATGGAAGGATCTAAGCTTGTTTTAGGGGGTGTATATACCAACCTATATGGCGACCTTATATAAATTTGCGCGCTATAGTAGATATAAAGCTAATAATAACTTCCTAGTATTGTAATAAGACTCTAAGGCTTAAATAAGACCCTTTTATAAGTATTATAAGTAGTAAGAGCTTAACGGTGGTGCTATAGGGAAGGAACTCTGTTACGCTATAGAAGGAGGCTCTTTGTACGCTAAGCGTAAAGGCGACGATATAAATATAAATTTATCCCTTATATGGATAGATACGCTCTATAAAATGCGGCCCGTGCATATATACAAAACTTTATAAGCAGTATCTTAGCTACGCCTGTAAGATATTATAGTTATATAGGCGTAGCTAAGATACTGCTTGTAAAGTTTTATATATATATACGGGCCGCATTTTATAGAGCGTATCTATTTATATAAGGGATAGGTAGGAGGGGTCCTAAATATTTAAAAGTCTTTACTGTAATTTGCTGGCCTACCAGCGAGTTAATTAGAGGAATTTTGTTATTTCCTTTAAGAAGAAAAATAAATAGCTTTAAGTCTACTTTTCTAGCATAGATCTAAATAAACCTGTAAGCTTTGCCCCTAAATTAAAATTATTTGGAGCTCTATCTTTAGAATTAGACTTATTTTTAATATGTTGCTTAATCGCACCAAAATACATCCGTAGTATAAACGCGTCTTAATTAATAGCTTCGCTATTTAAAAAAAAAATTAAGAGGGAGTTATCTTTTATAAGGCGTGGCTAAACGAGCTTTAACATTGCCTGGAAAAACTCCTTAGAAATCCCACATTTACTATAAGTGGACATTATAGATGCCATTTTAGTAACGCCTAGCTGGGTGGAGCCTAGTAGAGAGCAATTAGGATTTTTAACTAGCTCCTTGCTATTTAGTATAATTGGAACACCTAGAGTGTTACCTGGTAATATATTAGAAGATAAGGAGGACAACAACAATAAGAAGGAGTTGGTTACCTACTCCCGTGCTTACGCTCGCGTTTACCTCTAGCGCTTACTTTCTTCCTTTTCCCTCTTCTTCCTGGTCTCCCTTTTTATACGCTACTAGAGCTTCCTACGCTTGTTATTTGACTCCCTAGTTATCACAATCTATAAAATGTCCGCTGGCAGCTCCTCCCTACTATGCTCTTCCTTATTATGGCCTACAGTTACTAGCATCTTTAGCTCCTTGTCTATAGTGCGGTTAATATTAGCGGTAAGAAGGAAGATATAGCCGTCTCTAGATTAGGGATGTTAAGATATTTAATAAAGAGTGCCAAGCTTTACTCTAGGCCAGTATACTGTAACTTTAAGGGTTTTAATAAGGCGGGTTATAAGGAGTTATGCTAAAGAACTTGTTATTGATTATAATGTGGCCGATATAACTTGGCTTTAGCTAACTCTAATAATACCTAAATACTCCGCTCTATAGGATTCTGCCCTACTTACTAAGTTTAAGGAGCGCCGCTACTATGCAATCTAGCCAGATTCCCTTATATAAAGTTGCCTAAGGGTACGTTCGGTTGCAGATCAGCTCCATATCATATTTGTTCAATCCGTGCGCCTTTTAGTGTCGTCCGTTTTGTAATTAGTAGCGGCTACTACCGCGGCCTATTTAAATCTGTAATTGAGTCGATTGTTCGGTAGCCTCCATATGAGGCTCCAGATTTGGCTTCGCACAATCCGGATTGACGTCGGTGAGCGATTTGAGTGAGCCCTCTCTGCCACCAGGCCTCTATCGCGACTCCCTACTTTGGTGTAGTAA
>Ga0307507_10001703_pt1 | contig 48682 bp, 14 predicted proteins | sample 7_EM_MG_FD_207223 | JGI IMG/M metagenome (GOLD analysis project Ga0307507, IMG submission 207223) | Populus trichocarpa ectomycorrhiza microbial communities from riparian zone in the Pacific Northwest, United States - 7_EM | ecosystem: Host-associated > Plants > Roots > Unclassified | place...
ACCCCCTTCATAGTAGACTACTGCTATGTTCTCCTATTCCAAACCTGTGTAATCCTCGCGGATACGATACAGAATCCAACGTCCCTCGACCCCCAATTGAAAGCATCGACGACCTCACATCAACGAACGAACGAACGCGAACGAACGAACGAACGCGAACGAACGAACGAACGCGAACGAACGAACGAGCAGCGAGCAAATATACGGCCCCTCTTAACCCCCAGAGCGATCGCCCGCGGAGCATGCGGTCACTCGCCGTTAACTACCACATACCTAGCAGGATTGCGACCGACGGTTTTCCTCGTCTCCTTTCAACGGAGTGGTGACCCTTAGAAAGGGCCTAGCTGGGGCCTAGGCACAAAAGATATCCAAAGCACACAACACAATATATCCCGCTATTAGTATTGCGGTGGCTAGAACGGATGAATCCCCCTTACGCCTTTGATGGCTCTAGGGGGGGGGGAGGCAAGGCGTATATGGCAATGGTCAACAAGAGATAGCACACAGGGGACGGTTAAGATATAGGAGAAACAACAAGTTGTACGCCTATAATAAGCGACGATTTAACCTTTTCTCCCTTCCGGACTCTTCCTGGCCTTTTCCACGCCAGCCTCTCTACTATAAGCCCCGCTATGGCCAGGATACATTTGCATTACAGAGCTACGAGAGTTATATACAAAGCAGAGTTGCGGAGGCCCTCTTGCCAGGGCCCTCTACCATAGTTTTCCACTTCAGACGCCCCTTGACGCCTGTCTGCTTCCACAGCAGCCAGCCGGCCAAAACCAGCCACTGCCTATATGCACCTAATTTGCTCCATAAGCCTATCCTTACAGCCTGCCCTGCCTAGATAAACCAACACGCGCGTCCATCCTTTCAGGCTATATAGACAGTGTCGTTAACAAGGTGTTAATCCTTCCTCTAAGACAGGTCCACCAGGAGTCAGAGCCTAGTAAAGGGGTGAGGTTCCTGGAGTCGTCCGTCGCTGCCATTGTATACCACGCCCTATAGCCGTTGCCAGCTGCTTCGCGTTACCTGTGACGCTCTTACAATAACAGGCCAACTGTGTCTTGCAGGCGTGGGCCCATAATAACTTAACGCCGCGCAGCTATTGTCCCTTAGCCGCCTACTAACCAAACTTGTTGTCCTCCTATCTTAACCAATACCTGCATCTAAATCCATTCCAGCCTATCCCGCAAGTCCGTTCAAGCCTACCCCGTGAGTCCGTTCCAGCCTACCTATATAGGTTCGTCCCAGCTCTTTCTTAGTCCATTCTAAAGGATTAATGTCACCGCCCAGAGAGGGTTAACGCCGCTGTGTAGGAATGGAGGATTAACGTTGCCTTAGAACAGGAGGATTAACGTTACCTTGGAATAGGAGGATTAACGTTGCTAAATGTGGTTAACGGTGTTGAGATTCTTCCTGTGCCCTTGCTGCCGTAGCAGTCTTAAAGCGGAACAAGTACAGAGGTGCCCTATCGTCCCCTTAGACCTATTGCTTCTGCCAGCAAGTACAAGCACTGGCTTATGGCCCTAGATCGGTCGCCTAGGTAAAGAGATGTTGGGTAGTTTTTAAAACCATTCCTCTGTTTGTGATAAGTTGTCTAGTTTTTTAAGTCTTAGCACGCCAAGACCTGCGAAAACTCTGCTGTTCTGACGGCGTTAAGGACTGAGCATTTAAAAGCGCCCTCTAGCCATGACGTAACGCCGCTGCATCAGTAACAGACGAGATCCTCACTCTTAGCTTGACCGTACGGATAAGATAAGACGGAAAGGAACCCCCATAGGACAGTATGGGTCGGATCTCGTTTTTGGTGTTCCCCTGAAGCTTTAACTATAAGATAAGCTTAAAGTTAATATAGATTACTTCCCTACTACCTAAGCTAAAATAGCCTATGTCTTTGGCCGTACTGGTGGGGATATATAGATATATCTATATCCGCAATATGTCTAGGACTTAGCAGACCCCTTCCTCTCTAGAGAAGAGATAATTAACTACATATCTTCTATTTATAAGGACCCCTTTAAGATATAGAACGCCCGCCTTAATTATAAAGCCCTTAATATAAAAATAATAGAGACCTTTTTAGTCTTCTAGACCTACTTTCTATACCTAGCTAGATAGGCTTAAATTCCTTAGGAAGATTTAATGCCAGACCTCTTTAATAAGCTTACCCTAGACCTATAGCGCGCCGTGCTGCTAGTTTATACTACTATATAGACGCTAAAGGAACTTATAGACTAGTGCCTAGCTATTGACTAGGGCCTTTACTAAATTAAGGTATATGCTAAGTAGTATAAGACTAGAAGCTCTGCTAACTAAAATATAAGTATTATAACAATGGGCTATAGCGCCCTAGTAAGATCTGCAACCCCTATAGCACTAACTATACCGCCTACTATTAACCTAGTAGCTAGCTATATAGCTAGCCCTACTGCGGGTCCGGCAAATACTTAACCTATATATAGTAACCCTTATAGACAGGCCCTTAGTAATTAAGAAGCCTACTTCTTATATAGCTAGAAAGACCACTTTATAAAAGACTGCCTAATAGCGGCAAAGATAAATAAGGTTCTGTTAATTTAAGAAAATAATATAGAGTTGGAAAAAGAGGAACCTTAGAGTAAGACTCCTCTTTAGGGTTAAAAGGAATTAATATATTATATATTAATCTAGGTTAGTTAGTTAGTGGAAGAAGCTGCACTATCCCTTATACTTTATTCCATAATAGATATTAAGTTTTAACCTCTGCTTTAGCTAACTCTAGAGTAAATGCCTTTGCTTTAATAGATATACAGTATACTATAAAGCTGGCTAACTTTTTTAATGCAACCCTTAAGGAACTGCCTAAACTAATTCCTATTTATAGGTATAACAGACGGATAGGATTACCTATTATAACTATCTTATGGATTTACCTCCGTGTAGACGGACAAAGGCAGTATAATATCCCCTTTCTTATTATGGACCTAGGAAGCTATAATATAATCTTAGAAAGAAAATAGCTAGCCTATCTAGGCTTACAGCTCAATATATAGAGTAGACGGCTTGTCTAGCCTAAAACCCTACCCCTAATACCTTCTTTTATAAAGGAAATTAGCATTATAATAGAAAACCTTGTGCGGCTATAGATAGACACTATTTACTAGGCTAATGCTATATATAGGGACCAGGCCTTTAAGAAAAATATATAGCTTAATCTATAATGGGTCTGTATATTACACCGCCCCCAGACTACTAATGTTATACTACCAGTACTAAAAACCTAGGAAGTTAGTAATAAGCTAGCTAGCTTAGGCCCTATATAGCCATAAAGGACAATAAGGAATGTTAAATGCCGTACTAAATGTATAGACTGGAAAGATAATTTATAGAAGATAGAATAGGAGCTAAGGAGGGTTATAAACCCTTCTCCGCAAAATACGGTCTATAGAATATCCATAAAAAACCTACAAACCTCCTACTAGTTAATATTTGCTGTATTAATGCTATAGGGTTCTACCAGAACTTAAAACGGCCTAATACCATTACCTTTATAACTAGCTTATATAAAATTGACTAGATAATTAAAGATAAGGAAGCCCTAGCCCATAACCAGCTTAGTAGAGAAAGTGAGCTTATAGATAAGGAATTGGTAGAATAGAAACTACTCCGCTAATACCAGGAATTTAAGGACGTATTCTCTAAAGTAGTATCTAATATACTCCCGCCTTACTGACCGTATAACTATAAGATTAAGATTAAGCCCAATAAAGAAAACATCCTTAACTATAGCCCCCTTTGCTAGCAATCTACTAATAAGCTATAGGTCACTAAGCAGTACCTTATTAATAACTTTAATAAGGGCTTTATTAAGCCTAGCTAAGTCCCCTTTGCCTTACCTATTCTTTTTATAAAAAAGCTAAATAGCAGACTCTGTTTCTGTATTAACTACTATAAACTAAACTATATAACCTGCAGAGACTAATATTCACTGCCCTTACTTAAAGAAATACTGGCCTATATAAGTAAGGCTAAGGTTTTTATAAAGCTTAATATCTGCCAGGCCTTTTACTAAATTAGGATAAACCCTAGATCTAAGAATCTTACTATATTTTAGACCCGCTATAAATTATATAAATGCAAAGTATTACCTTTTAGACTAACTAATGGACTGGCTATATACCAACAGTATATAAATAACGTACTCTTTAACTACCTTAATAACTTCTATACAACCTACCTAAATAATATTATAATTTACTCTAAGAATAAACTAGAATATAAGGAGTATGTCTATAAAGTCCTATAATGGCTCTACGAAGCTAGTCTCCAGGCCAATATTAGGAAGTTAGAATTTAGTGTTAAGCGCACTAAGTACCTAGGGTTTATTATTAGTATAGACGGAATTAAGGCAGACTTGGAAAAAATGGCTATAATTAATTAATAGGAACCCCTAAGAACCATAAAGGGGGTATAATTATTCCTAGGTTTTTATAACTTCTACCAATACTTTATTAAGAACTATAGTAGGATTGCCTGGCCCCTTAACCGTCTTACTAGAAAAAACTAGCCTTTCCTCTTTAACGCCATATATAGGTAGGCCTTTAATAAGCTTAAAAAACGGCTAGTATTGGCTCCCCTACTTGCCCACTTTAACCTAGAATAGCCCTTAATGCTAGAAACTGATGCCTTAGATAGCGTAATAGCTAGTATCTTTTCCTAGAAGTAATCGGACGGAGAATGGCACCCTATTATATACTATTTAAAAACTATAATAGATACTAAGCTAAACTACTATATTTATAATAAAGAAATGCTAGCTATTATCTCTAGCTTTTAGTACTAGTGTATATAGCTAGAAGGGACCCCTAAGCCTATTAAGGTGGTTTTAGATTATAAGGCCTTAGAATCCTTTATAATAATAAAGGCCCTTATAGCCTAGTAGGCACGCTAGGCAAATATCCTATCTTAGTTCCACTTCCTAATTATATATAGGCTAGACATAACTAACTGTGTAAATGCCCTTATAAGGCGCAAATAAGACCTAGATAACTAGATAGCTGTAAAGATTATATTATAGACCCAGATGCTGCTATAACTAGAGCACCTTAACCCCTAAATATAGGTAGAACTAAATATAGACCCTATAAAGGCCGAGATATGCCCTATTAATACTATGGAACTTAACCTTATTAATAAGCTACTATAAGTAAATTATACAGCCCCTTCTCTATAGGAGTACCGTAAAAAGGTAAAGGATATTACCAGCCGATAGTCCCTTAAAAATGGATTACTTAAGCATTAGGAACGGCTAGTAGTAGTAGAGAAATAGAACTTATGGACTCGGCTTATTGCTGAAGTATATGCCTAGGTCTCTACAGCCCACCCTAGAAAAAATAAGACCTATAGGATTATTGGCGACCGCTACTACTGGCCCGGAATGGTTATGGATATTGACCGTTATATATAGAACTACAACAGCTGCCGTAGACCTATAATCCCATAAGACAAAATTCTAGGACTATTAAAACCACTCCTAATACTAGAGGGCCCCTAGCAGTATATCTTTATAGATTTTTATAAACTACCTATAGACTGTAGCGGATATTATATAGCTATGGTTATAGTTGACTGCTTTAATAAGCGCCCGTTCTTAATCCCTTATTATAAGAATATTAATGCTAAAGAGGCGGCCCGACTATATATTTACTACATCTACTAAATTTATAGACTATTAAATACTATTGTATCTAATTACAGACCGTAATTTATATTGACTTTTTGGAATAAGTTTACCTAGATCTTAGGTATTAAGCTAAAGCTTTCTATAGTATACTACTCCTAGATAAATAGTTAGATGGAGATTATAAATTAATATTTAGACTAAAGACTTCAGCCCTTTGTTAACTACTTCTAAGATAACTAGGCTGAACTGCTACCCCTAATAGACTATATTTAGGTAACCCTACCCTATAACTTTATAGGATTTGCACCTATTTAGCTAAAAATGGGCTATTTACCCCATAACGTGGGTGACAGGGTTTTGACGTTTGATGGGTTTTGACGGTTTTAAGGTTTTTCCATACAAACTTTGTCCGTGTCCCTCGCTTAGAGTTTTGATGTTGGAAACCGTCAAAACCCTGTCACCCACGTTATAAGCTTTAACTAGAAAAGACTAAAAGAACCCTAGACTGTATGTAAAAAACTATCTTATAAGGAAGCCCAGCAGTACGCTAAGCGCTTAGAAGAAGCCTAGACAGTAGCCCGTATAAATCTAGAAAAGGCCTAGAAATTAATGCAGTAGTAGGCAAATAAGTATAGATAAGAGCCTAACTTTACTATAGGCGATAAGGTCTGGGTTATAATAAAAAACTAGAAGATAGAACTGCCTAGCTATAAGCTAGAATATTAGATAGTAGGACTGTATAAGGTCCCTAAGAAGAGAGGTAACTTATATAAGGTAAAGCTCCTGGATTTAATTAAGGTCTACTCTGTTTTCTTACTAAATAAGCTATAGAAAGCTGTAAATAACCTGTTACCTAGATAAAAGAACAAACCACCTCTACCGATTTAAGTTAATGGCGATAATAAATAGGAAATTAAAGAAATACTAGCCTGTAAACTTGCAAGAGGAACGCTAAAGTATTATATTAGTTGGAAAGGCTATAACCTGGACCCTACTTAGTACCCTATATAGAACTTTATAGGTAGTTCCTATAAGCTTTAGGAGTTTTATAACCAGTACCCTAATAAACCTAAACCGCCAAAATACCTGGATAAGTGGATAGAATGCTAGTATAGTAAGGATAATAGGTTATCTATAGAGCATAAAGATAATAACGCCCTGTAGATGTAATACGGATATATAAAGCCTAAGGGCAGGCTTTTTTAGAGGGGGAGGGGAGGGTAATGTTATAGTACTAGTAGATTGCCGTTAGATTGCCGCAACTTGCCGTTATATAATGGTAAGTTGCTATTACGTGACCAGAGGGTTGTATATAGCTTTAAGCGGTATTTCTATTCTCCCCCTTTCCTTTCTCTAGCTTTGGATCCTCATTTATAGACAATCTAATTATATAGGCTTGCGCGCCCCTCTTACCGTACTTATACCTCAATTGACTAAGTCGCTAATAGCACGCTAGTAATAAAAAGAGGTGCTTTTACCTTTACCTAAAGCTTTAATATCTAGTGTAGAGGCCTTATAATAAGAATATATTATATATAGATCCGCCCTAGGAAGAGGTGGAGACTATATTAAATTTAAATTATTAAGTTGGAATGATAGGCAGGGGCTTGGTAGATATAAGGGCGCGAAGAGGCTTTAGGGAAGATTTAAAGGAATAATATAAATTCTATCTAAATCTAAGGGTATAACGTATTCGGTAAGCTAATGGGCCACGTAAGCTAATAGGTTATATCAAAACCCCACCAAAATCATACCTTAATATCTTAACAACCACTTAATAATAAATTCCAATAATTTAGATTTAGACTTTTATATATACTCTACAGCTTCTATTAAAGTTGCATAGTAAATAGTTTAGTGGTTTTTAAGATATTAAAATTTAGGGGCCGAAACGAGGCCATATTACTATATCTTAAAAACAACTAAACTATTTACTATGCAACTTTAATAGAAGCTGTAGAGTATATATAAAAGTCTAAATCTAAATTATTGGGATTTATTATTAAGTGGTTGTTAAGATGTTAAGGTATGATTTTGGTGGGGTTTTGATGTGGCCCATTAGCTTGCGTGGCCCATTAGCTTACCGAATACGTTATAGCTCTTGTAAAGAACAAGACGTTGCGTAAAGAAGAGAAAGGAATAACGAGATAATTATATAATTAAATAGTTAGGAGTCTTGGTAATTGATATATGCGCACGTGCATACGCGGTCTTTGTTAGACTTTGGTAGAATTTAATTAATCTAGCAGAACTTGGCAGAAGTTAATCAAGCTGGCAGAATTTAGCAGAATTTGGTCAAAGCGTCGGAATTTATCTGTTAAGTGTTTTACCAAAACATTCCTACTATAACTGGGCTAGTCCCGTTATAGCAGAAGGCCTATTTATTAATAGTGTGGCCGTAGTTAACAACTTAGGTAATAGTAATTAGGACAACCGGTTTCTTAATTCCTATTTCAATATTATAATAATTAATAATTAAAGGGACTTTATTAAGTATAAGACTCTATTACCACCTACTATAACAGAAACGTTAGGGCGGACTGTCTACTATATAATTGGTAAAGGAATGGTATATATACCTATACTAATAGACAACGGCAATATATATACAGTGGCTATTAAGGTCTACTATGCACCTAAATCACCTTATAAGCTCCTATTAGAGTCGGCTCTTAAGAAGCGTAAGAAGCTCTATATTAGGCCTAATAAGGAAATAAGTGGCCGTACGATTCTAAGGTACTCTAATAACTTAGTAGTAAGTAAAGCGACCTATAAAAACGGCCTATATATGGTTTAATTAACTCTAAAGCCTTAATATATTACGCATGCCTTAACGGCAAAGCGCTAAAACTCTTAAACTATACCTACTATAAAGGAGACAGCATGGTAACTAACTGCTAATTCCCTCCTTATAGGTAGGAAGTGTATAATACTAACGATCGCTAAGGGCGATGAAGGTTATAACAATTAAGACGACATTAAGTTTAATAATAGTAACGTCTTCTAAATTAACTAATAGCTTAAGGGGGGTATAGAGATAGAGGCTGCTAAACTAAAGAAGGTCTCTTATACGGCAGTTATATACTTATCTTATGTATATATACAGCCGACCCCTCTAAAGCCTTATCTAAAAGCTCTATATAAAATTAAGATACTGCAAATGTTAAAGGAAGCCCCATAGTTACTAAAGGCTCCTTACTGGCGGCAGATACTAACTATTAAGATAACTTAATATAAAAAGGCTAAGATATATTAATTTATTAAAAGGCCAAAGGAACGCTATATGGATATTAAGCTTTATAAGGTTAAGGATATTAAATAGGGTGGGATTAAACTACATTATATACTAGGCGTAGATTAGCTAGTAAACGGCTTAATAAAAGCTTACTAAAGGATACCTATAAAGCGATTAAAGAGGGTATTAGTGTTACTAAAGTCTTCTAAGCCACCTAGACCTAATTAGGAAATTATACTACAAACGGCAGAACCTCGGAATTAATGCTAATTAACTTAATTCCAATTTTTAAAGGCTTACTAATTGTAATAGCACTAGAGCGCGTCACCTAGTTAGGGGTTCGCTTAAGACTTGGCGTGTATATTTAGACATAGCCTCACCACCTTCTCTTACTCCTTAGCTTAATATCTTCATAATATAGCATTTGTTTAAGCACATATTGCATTTATTTAAGCTTCGGTTTAGAGGCATTTATTTAAACTATAAGGCATTTGTTTAAGCCGTCACATTAATACTATTTTTTAGCATAGGAGACGGGCAATTAAACATTGTTAAACTTCTAAAATTCTTTTCTAATTGTATTTCTTACTGCTTATACTACTCCTACCTACTAACTATAGTCTTATAGAGTATAGTATAGTTATTATAGAGAGGTTTCCTATTTACCAGAGCTTATAGAGCCTAGGGGGTGTGTTGGTAGGAGAGGGGTACTTAGGTAGTCTCTTTAAGCCTAGCGATATATATATAATATATTACGTAACAGCGCGCGGGCCATTTTATAGATATCTTCTTAGGGCTATTAAGCCCCTTAGATTATTCCTTATAGAGTATTATATATATTATTTCTATTAGCCTACTTAGCGTCTAACATTTATTAAACTTATAGCATCGCTAGTAGAAAGTGTATAAGGTATTAGGTTCTTCTTTAGAGTCTATAAGGGTGTTAAAACTTTACTATAAAGTTAATTAAGTATTAATGGATAAGAACTAATTCTAAAACAAAAGGCTGCTAATTAATTTTTAGCTAAAATATATACAATTATAAGGCTAATGGTGAGAGCCTTAATCGCGCTACTTTAATTAGTATACTTTGCCCATACTATAAGCTAATTGTTAATCTTCTACTACTAAGTTTTAACTTTGGTTTCTATTATATTAAACCTAATATTATAAACGCCTAAGTACTAAGTATTAACTCTAGCCTTAATTGGCTGATACTTAATATAAATACCTTGCTTTTAGTAATATAGCTCTCTCTTATATATTGGGAAGACTTAATGTAAGCTTTATAGTGTATAAGAATTGAATAAGCGACTTGATTCTAAATCTATGGAAATTAGGTAGACTATATACACAAAATATGTGATAAAGGTTAACGGCGATACTGATAATAATTTGTAACCGTTACCTAATTGGCCACCAGGTCGATATTGCCACTTAGTTAGTAATAGGTAATGAATAGGTAATAGAAATAAGTAGTAAGATATGCAATGGCAAGAAACAGGGTAGTGAGTTATAAGGTAATATCTAACATAGTAGCGATAGTTAGTTACACTTAAAGTTGCTAAAGACTATAAAGCTAAAGGCTTACGCTAATAAGAGTTTTAGTAAACGGCGAATCTATTAAGTATTAAATTATAATATTGTAGGTGTAGGTGTAGCGAACGGCTGTGGCTGCACGCAAGGGCTGTTTTAGTTGCCATAGAGAATTATTCCGGTTAGCTGGGAGTAAAATTCAGAACTTGTTTGACGACGCTCCCCCAACGTACGTTTCCTCAACGTACGCTTCCTCTTTTGCTTATGCCTCTGCCAAAACGCAAATACAACGCTGTCTCTACAATTACCGATAAAATTTGGCAATATCGTATGGGTGGGAACCTTACAATATTAACGAAGGCAGAAGTAAAGTTCTTGCAGCCAAGCATACGGCTTCGCTACAATAGACCGTTTTTTCGAGAAAATTAGGATCGTCGAACCACCTGCCGCACTCAGTTGGCGCCAGATTTGGTATATAACGCCGTCAATACACTGAACAAGGCCTCCCAAGTAGACACGAAGCTAATGCCTTTTTCTTCCCCTACGTGATATCTTGAACGTAGAACGTAGCTTTGGCCTACAGAAGAGAACTCTATATTTTTATAAGGCCATTACGTGCTATATGCTCTACTAGATATACTAGGGGTAGAGAGGTGTTATGCAGCTTAGAGTAGTAGTATACCATCACGTGTAATATCACGGGGATAGCCTTATAACGAGCCCAACGAGCCCTATAACGGGCTAAACGGGAACTAAATCTTTAGCTACACCTTATATAGTAGGTAGATTGGTAGTAGAGCTTACCTACGTAGTGGGTAAACTAAACCACCAATCCACCTACTTGGCAGAATTATGCAAGCCACCTTATTTTTACTGCGTAAGCCTTGTACAAGGGGTGGGCTGGGGATAGGCAGGGGGGTAGCAAGGGTAAGATTAAGCACCTTGCCCATTCGGGCAGGTATTGTAGCAGGTGGATTGCCAGAAAAAACGGTCTAATTATACTACGGCCATGTGCTTCCACCCCCTCTTTAGCGAGCGCTGCGAGATTTCAAATTCGCTACGAGCATCCAATCTCGCTTGGTTTTCTACTACTAGTCCTATATAGTAATATTAGCGAATGCATGTGCCTGCACGCAAGGATCGTCCTCGTTGCTAGGGACAATCGAATTAAAGCCATATAGAACTTACCCTGACCTACCAGTCGTGACATCCACTTAAAATCGTGTTGTACTATTATTAATTTGCCCTTAATATGCACCCTTCTTTAAAACGCGCAGCGGCTTAATTAACAGGCGAGAGTCCTCCTTCTTAACAAACTTAACGGAGCTACCTTCCTCCCTCCTTATTGCCTAGGCCCCTGCTACTACTAAGCTGTCGCCTAAATATAATACAACAGCCGCCAAGACGCGGATATAACGCCGTTTAGTCGGGTTTTACATTGGAGGGGCTTAAGAAAATAGATAACGATCTAGAAGCCGTAGCGGAGGCCGCTAAGGAGGAAGCAGAAGATTAGCGTATATACTACCAAAGTCAGCGTGGCAGATTACCTCAGTTAAGATCTTATAAGTCACCGTATTCGACACAGAAGCCGCCAGTATTAACACCGCGATATTAAGCCACGGCCTCTTAGGAAGTTGCTCGTACTCCTTAGGCTTATACTCCTCCAATTACTTGCTTACCATTAACCTCTTACTTGCCCCCAAGGGCTTGCTCACCCCCAATGGCTCGCTTACGCTTACTAAGTGAGTATAAGGATAAGCTAATTCCGCCGCCTCGCCTGCGTTTTAGGAGTGAGATTAGTAACATAAAGAGAAGAAGCGGCGACGTGTTTATTACTTATAATTGTAATGTAGTAATTCAATACCTAAAGGATTTGCCTTTTACTAAAACTCTTGTTGGTATAAATCTTTAGCTTTATAATCTTTGGCAACTCTAAATCTTTCCTATTTATAAGAGAGAGCTATATTATTAAGAGTAAAATATTTGTATTAACCTCTAGCCAATTAAGGCTAAAATTAACACTTAGTATATAGGCGTTTGTAATGTTAGATTTAATATAATAGAAGTTAAGGTTATAGCCTAGTGGCAGAAGATTAATACCCAGCTTATATTATAGGTAAAGTATACTAGTAGAGGTGGCGCGATTAAGGCTCTTACCGTTAACCTCTTAATTATATATACCCCAGCTATAAATTAACCAGCGGCCTCTTACTTTAGAGTTAGCTCTTATCTATTAATATTTAATTAACTTTATAGTAAAGCTTTAACATCCTTATAGATTTTAGAGCGGAGCTTAATATCTTACGTACCTCCTACTATTGATACTACTAATTTAATAGAACTGCGGATAGAGCTTACTAGATATTAGCGTTATAAGAAGCGCTGCCTAAATGTTAATTAGTATTATATTCTTGGCCAGGTAGATATTAAATTAATAGATAAGGATTTAAGAGAATAAGTAACTAGCATCCAGTAAGGTATTATAAATATTTAGAATCTACCTTATAAGCTTACTGCGCGGCTTACTAAGAGAGCAGCAAGAGGAGGAAATAATAGTAGAAGAGTACGTTAATCAGCCTCCGGTAAAAGCTCTACTACTAGTACTTTAGGCATTATTAATTACTTTTATATTGGTTCTATAAGCCTAGCACTAAATTAGTAAACTTCTATACTAGTAAGCCGACTAACGTTATTATCCTTACCTATATTGCTAATACGCCGCCTATAAGGTGTTAACCGCACAAAGGATTTAGAGAAGTTCTTTATATATTAGAAGTAGATTATATCTAGTAATCTTAACTAGGAGGCTAACTTTAAAGCGGTATATAAAATTATACACGATCTAAGATGGGATTTAGAGCTCCTACATAATAAATTTAATAGCGCTAATTCTATTAAGGAACTTATAAAGGCTATTATTAAATTGGGTATTATAAGGCGGCTATAAAAGGATTTAAAGAAGTAGGTAAATAAGCGTTATACTTAGCTTAAAGGAAGTTTTTAAGATGTAGATAATTAGCAGAATATAGGGTGTCTCTATTACTGCTAGCGCCCCCATAGTGGCAGAGACGCCCTATATAGGGTTTTTTAAAGATATAAATAATTTTAACTAATAAAATATAGGGTGTTTTTGTTACTGCTAACGCCTTTACAGTAATAAAGACACCCTATATATAAGAGATTAAAGCCTTTTAGTGTGTTTATAAAGTGTTATATATAATTAAAAACGCTACCAAAAATCGATTTTCCCTTACACTAAAAACCTTAGTAATTGTACCCACTATATCAAAAATATCCTCTCGCGCTCTCGCTCTTGCTACTAACCTTATCTATACCCTAAAGAAGAAAGGCTTTAAAGCTATAGTTAAAGCTTTTAGGGTGCTCTACCTAAGAGAACCACTCCCACCAAATAAAAGCTTTTAGCTCTCCAAAAAACTCTTTAATTAGATTTAAATTAGGTGAGTATATAGGCAAATATATAAGCTTAACACCAAAGGTATTAAAAAGAGCCTGTATCCTCTCTAAGTAATAGAAGCTGGCGTTATCTATAACTACTACTAATTACTTAGTAGAAAAGTGATTATACTATAGTAGAAGAGTATTTGCCACCTAGAACTTAAAGCCTTCGCTATTTGTTAAGCCTTTATATACTAAGGCTACTAGTATGCCGTTAACTGTATATACAGGCAGTATATTAAGCCTCGTCTCACCCTAATTATATGGCGTATGTAATACCAGTACAACACTAGAGGGAGCCTAGCCAGTCTTCCGCACGCCCGTCTTTAAATCCGCACCTAACTTATCTATAAACACTAATTAATCGGCGGTATACTGTGATATAATGGCGAAATATATATCGCGATTATAAGAGCTACGCTTAAGGGCTACCTGGCGACACTACTTTATATAAGCTACTCTCTAGGCTCTGCAACGAAAGGATCTAATTAGCTTACCTACTTCCTTGTCCAGCCAGCTAAATAGAGCTCTTAAAATATTGTATAGCGGCTTACTACAACACCAAAGACGTTATAGATTAACCACTGCAACTTGTTACTAAAGAGAGTCGGCTTTTCCTCTAGCCGTATTAGTAATACCATAATTATTTAATTGCTTAGTAAAAACTGGCCACCTTTACTATTTGGAGGCGCCTGAGTCAATCTAAATATCCACAAGTTCCTTTTAATTGCGGTAATTAAGCGAGTTATACAACTAGCAGTAGAGGCACACTCTGCTTAAGTTGCTCCAAGTTAAAGAAGATCCTGAACTAGGGCGTGCTAATATGGGCCTATTTGCGGAGCCATATTATGAAGAGTATAGGAGGAAACCTTACGATATATAATAAAGATCACGATACTGCAAAGGAAGGCAATCGTGAATAGCTTCAAGTCCGTCAGAAGTAAGGTTCTTACAGCCAAGCATATGGCTTCGCTATAATTACTATATAGGACTAGTAGAAAACCAAGCGAGATTAGATACTTGTAGCGAATTTGAAATCTCGCAGCGCTCGCTAAAGAGGGGGGTGGAAGCTGGTATGCGAGGCCTGGCTTATCCTCGGTCAGCTAGGAAATCACGTGTTTAGCTAGCCACCCGGGTTAGATTTAAGGATCGCTATAGCGCCATAAGCGCCAAGCTGTAAAAGTACGCGTATTAGGGACCACCTGCTAATTAAGCCGCTGATGGACGCCAACCATATAGTAATTAGGGCTATTAGAGCCTTAAGTATATATAAAAAAGTCCTCCCTACCTAATCCTTAATTGCGGCAGCACGTCTGCTATTATACCTGCTATATAAGATGGCGCTGACTAACTGCGTAGAGATTAATATTGCCAATAATACTAAATTACGCGCTAACGCGCAGTATGTCCTTGCCCTTACGCGTACTACTAGGCCTAAGAATACATCTTTAACATATAAACTAAAGTAGAGAGAGTTTAAGGTAAGAAGGATATAATACCCCCATTACGCCCTACGGCTAATATGTTATCCAGCTCTAGGCCTTTTGTAAATAGAAGTAGTACTATAATAGTGATACTGTTATAGAGGATAAGCTACTTCTCTTTCTTATTAAGGAGGTTACAGCCCAGCCCTTAAAAGGGAAGAGCTATAAAGCTAATAGTAACATACCCTAAGAGGAGACGCGTCTCTTATAGCGGTTAGTTTGTGGCTATATTACCACTCTAACGGACCTCTATTAAATGCAGAAAGCTATAGGAATAAACAGCTACCTATCTCTATGGGAGGATAGCGTTAGGGAGTACCTAAAGATGCTACAGTAGAGGGACGCGCAGCGTAAGAAAGAGCAGTTTGCTAATAAGGGTAGAGATACCCTCCTTAACGGCTATACTAAAGAGGAGTTTTAGAGCGTTTGCCGCGAGCTCTAGACTAGAGGCGCCGTCTCATTCCTAGAGTGCTACTTCCGCACGCTTGTTAATATCTTACTAGGCTACTATATACTTACCTGCGGTGGTAATAGACGCTCTACTAGGATCTTAGATCTATTTACCTTTAAGTTTAAGGGTAAAGGCCCCATACGCTATATACCCTTAATATTTACTATATATATAGGCAAGCAGAACCAGCATGGCCATCTTAAGACTATTAGGGCCCTACGGAATAGGAGACTACTTATTTATATACTTAGCTAGCTAGCCTTCTATCTCCTATACTGCTGGGATCTTAGTACTAAGCCATTTCCAGACTTTAGTAGGCGCTTAGTATGGTATAATATACGCCTAATTAAGAGTAGTATAAGGGACCGCGAGGCGGCCTTCTTATATAACTTGCAGTAAGATTAGGTTGTAAAGGCCTTCTAGTATATTGGCGTCTTTTTAGAGAAGAAGACGCATATTAAGTAGAGTTCTGGCGCTAAGATAGTAGAGCTAAAGGGGGTTAGTGAGGACCAGATTTAACACACTAGGAGGTAGAACTAAGAGCAGATAGTAGGCTATTACTTAAACTCTCTTCTACAAGAGTTTATAAGGTTAATAGTAGGGTACCCCTTATAGATAGGCTGCTTTAAAATCCGCTATATGGATATTATACCGCCTAATGCGCTGCTATTAATAATATAGCCTAAGCTAGATAAATAGAAAGGCCGTTTTAGCCTATAGCTATACTAGATTAACAACCTTACTACTATAGGGGTTATAAGCCTTCTCTTTTACCTCTATGAGGTTATTCTATAGGACTTAGTAGCCCTTTATAAGATATTCCTAAGCTATCTAGTATAAAGCCATCCTGTTTTTTAGTATAAAGCGTATAAAGCCTTTATATAGAAGCTAGAGCCCTACCTATAGGAAGAGGGGAACCTAAACTAGCTATTAATTCTCTATTAGGCTATACCGCTCCTTACTAACTAATTAAAGGCTCTATATACTAAAAATAAGTAGATAGCTAGTAAGGTTAAGGGCTTATTAGATCGTCTAGATAAGTCCTAGGGAGCCTAGTATTTATAGCTTTAACTACTAATATTTAGAGGCTTTATATTTTAACTAAAACCCCCTTTAGCTATGGCAGTAGTATGCCAGTCTACTAACCCCCCGTGTCTGCCTATAGAAGCGGCCCCTTTAGCTCTATTTATTACGGAATCTAGTAGATATATATCCGCTTAGGCAAGCGCTATAGGCTCTCCTTCTTATATAGCTTTGCCACTACTACTGCCGCAGCCGCTACTGCTACTACTATAGCTAGAGCCGCAGTCTTAGCTAGAGCCCAGGTCCGGGTATCCTCCTATATACTATATAAGCTATATAGTAAACTTTATATAGGCCCTTTAGCGTAAGTGGACTAAAGGGCTAGGGGGTAATCCTTTTATAGTAGCGCTGGATTCTAAATAGGGTAGTAAATAGTAGGCTGGCTAGCAAAAGGAGGTTTAATAGTACTCCTTACGGCTTAAGGTTATTAAGGAGATTAAGCGGGTCGCGTAGGCCTAGAAGATTAGTAAGGAGGCGGCTATATAGTAGGTTAATCTACGGCAGGAGCAGATATAGTACTTACTAGATTAGCTTTATAAACGGCTTTAAGCGGGTAGAAAGGCTTTAAAATAGTTATATATATTATTTATATCTAAATTCTAATAAGTTCTATTAAAGCCTTTGTCTATAGCCCCCTAGGGGCTTATTTTAGTGTGATATAAGTTTAATGGGGTGCTTTGGGGTGCTTTATAATGGCGGCGCGCAACTTAAAACGCGAATAACTCTATTAACCCATGGCCAATTCTTGCCATTTTAGTGCGAGCAGAAAGCGCTCAGTAGGCTCTACACATAGGGCTTGACGGGTGTTAAAAAAGCGGCGTCGCTAGCGATTAAAATTCGACTGTAGATATAGGGCAACCTCTACAGTCACTAAACGCACGGGCCCCCTCGCCTGCGTAATTATGACTCAGCCGCGGATTCAGCCATACAAATGTAACTGTGTGTCACGGAACCCCACCGCAGGGGCCTCCATGAGAGAGCCCCGTGCTCTCGCGTACACCTCGCGTACAGCTTACGTCAGCTACGCATAGGTATATCACCTCCTTACGCCCTCGACCCTTACAATCAATCGCGCAACGTCTTGTAGACTCCTCAAATACATACGCTCTGTAGCCCTTAACCCCGTCCCATAACATTACATTACGCCTTTTTATCACCAACGCTCAGCCTATAACCAATTCTACGTCTCTATAATACCACAGACGCTGCTAGAAGCAGCGTGTCTCCCACTTTGTACCTCTAAAGAACCGACAATAGTAAGACGAAATTCCTTACTAGCTACTATATTAAACTTAAAGAACAATCCAATACCTATATCGAACCCACGACGCCAATTAATCCTAGGGGGATTTAATTTATTAGCCCTAGCCTTAACCCCTAAAGGGAAGCCTAGTGGCTTAAAAGACTATAATAACCTTAATAAGGTAGACATTAATAATGTCTTATTTTTTATTAACTATATAACTACGGATAAACAAGCTAAAAGGCTACTACCTATTAAGATTAAGATATGAGACGCTAAAATATTTATAAAAATGGTAATATAAGAACCTAATAAATACTACCGCCTTCTATAGAACTATTATCTAAAGCTTATATAAGCTAAGATGCGTACTGCCTAAGATTATAATATTATCTAAAACCTATAAGCTTATAAGGCGCTCACTAATAATATATGCTAAGAGATTGAAGATAACCTCTACGCGTCTAAACGCGACATCCAACGATTAAAGAAGGCTGAGATTATACTTATTGCTACGGTTACTAAAAGAGAGGGTATAATTAAATACCTATAATCTCAGCTTAATGAGCACATTTATAATAATACTAGATACCCCTTTACTGTATATAACACCACCTATATCTCTACGTCCCTAGTAACCTTACCTACTTAACGCTTAATAGAGAGTTAGCGCTAAGCAGCCTTGCCTAATAGGAACTCCTACTACAGCAGCAATAATAAAAGCTATAATAACTAAACCTAAACTGCTACTATAGGGTCTAATATACGCTACCCTAATCCCCTAATCTTTAAGGGCGACCGTAAGGAATATAACTACTAGAAGATATAAATCCGCGAGAAACTAACCTAGAGCGCCTACTTTTTCCCTATAGAAGATGCTAAGATTGGTTATATTATTAGGCGAACAAAGGGCATCCTATTTAATAGGCTCTTTGCTTAATAGGAGACTAGTAGTCCCTAGAAGTAGTAGTTCTACTAGGAAGTCCTTAACAACCTTAACTAAATATACCGCGACTATAACCTAGTGGCCACTAGTTAAGCCAAACTATGTGCCCTAAAGATAAGTTCTACTAAATTATTTAATGAGTTCTATATTAAATTCTAGAAATATACTAGAGCCCTTACCTAAGATAATACTAAAGACCAGGAAGATCTTCTTAAAAAAGTTACTTATTGCCTTAGTCACGCAGCCACTAGCCATAATTATAATGACGTTTATAATATGGTAGTAGCCCTATAAAAGATTGAATAACAGCTAAACTAGATTACTACCGTAAACCCCTACCTAAAGACCTTCCTATAGAAGCCCTCCGGACCTACTAAACCACTAACGCCTACTACCCTAAGCAACACTACTGGTCCTAATATTAACCTCTCTATACTAACCTTCCCGTAAAAGCTACTAGACGGAGAATATAAGCTACTCTAAAAGCTAAGGCATTGCTATAGATGCTGTTAAAAAGGCTGTTATAGCTATAGCCTAAGCTGCCTAATAGCTAGGTTTAGCAGCTACCGCCTAATACCTAACCTAGTACCTTAAATACTAAATATATTGCTATGTGCCACTACCGTATAAGACAAAGACGCAGTAATAGCGGTAGAGTTGAATACGGAAATAGAAAATGCTAAGTCCTAGCCCTAAGTTATAGGTTAGGACGCCCTAATAATAAGGGGATCTATATATTGGCCTGCTTAATAGATAACTTAGTAAAGATAAATGGATAGAAACAGATAGTTTTACCTATAATAGGAATTACTGCTAAAAAATAATATAAAAGCCGTTCTATAATTAATTGCGGAGCTACTAATAAATTTATAAATACCTAATTTATGCGCACTTATAACTTATCTACCTTACCCCTTACTAAAGCCCGCGCCCTATAACTTGCTAACGGTAGTTATACCGCATAGAAGATCACCTATATGGCATAACTCTACCTAGATATAAACGGGTACCAGGAAGAGCTCTAGGCCTATATTATACTACTTGCTAATTACCCTATTATTCTTAGAATAAACTGGCTTAAATAATATAACCCTACCATTAACTAGAAAAAGAGAGAAGTAACCTTTAACTTTAAATACTGCAGAGAGACTTACCTAGGATATAGCCTAGCCGCCTTTATCTACTCCCTAGGATACTAACTTAAGGAACCCCTTATTACCCTACCCACAACTAACTACTACTATATAAGTACTGCGGCCTTCTACCGCATAGTATATAGGAAAGGCTAGACCGTTACTGCAGCCTCCTAATTATAACTATATAAGCTTAATAAAGAACAGAACTACATCCTCTATAGTAATAGGATAGATATAGTTAACCTCCTAGAAAATAATACTCCCGCAGAACTCTATGGACTTTCACCTTTAGACTTTAAGAAGTTTATAAAGCTTAAAAAAGGACTTACTAATAAGGAACTCCACAAGCTCCTCCCCAAAAGGTACTATAACTTTATTAAAGTATACTTATAAAAGAGTGCAGATATACTCCCCCTATATTAACCTAATAACTATACCATTAATATTAAATAAGGAAAAACGCTACCCTATAAGAGACCCTACCTAATATTAAAAGATAAACTCCTAGTTGTTAAAAAGTATATTAACAAACACCTTAATAAAGGATTTATTTATCCTAGTATGTCCCTAGCAGCTGCCCCTATCCTCCTTACTAAGAAGCCAGAAGGAGGTATTTAATTCTGCGTTAACTATAGAGGACTTAACGCTATTACAATTAAGAACTAATACCCCGTACTACTTATATGTAAGACTCTTAAGCAGCTTAGTTAAGCTAAAATCTATACCAAGCTTAATATTATCGCCGCCTTTAACCACCTCCAAATACAGAAAGGTAATAAATGGAAAACCGTATTTGCATCACGCTTTAGCCAATTTAAATATACTATTATGCTCTTTAGCGTATATAACGGCCCTAGTAGCTTCCAAAGCTATATTAATAACACCTTATAGGACTACCTTAATGACTTCTGCTCTATATACCTGGATAATATACTTATCTACAGCAATAATCCCTCTAAGTATACTGAGCACGTTTAAAAGGTCCTATAGCGCCTTAAGGATGCAGGACTTTACATTAATTTAAAGAAGTGTAAATTCTTAGTTATAGAAGTAAAATACCTTAAACTAATTATTACTATTAAGGGTGTCCGTATAGACCCTAAGAAGGTATATATAATTACTAAATAGCAAACCCCTAACTGTATTAAGGATGTATAAGCTTTCCTTAGTTTTGCTAACTTCTATTAAAAATTTATATATAATTTCTTAGGTGTTGTAGTACTACTTATAGCAATAATACAAACAAAGGGCCTTTCTGTAAAAGGAAGAAAAATATATCTACGTTTTATCTAAACGCTTAAATGCAAGAAGGCGTTCTAAGACCTTAAAGAAGCTTTTACTAAAGCACCTATCCTAGCTTACTTTATACCAGGATAATAACTCTACCTTAAGACTAACTCCTCAGACTACGTTAACGTAGGCATCCTCTCCTAGATAGGTAATAACAGTCTCCTCTACCTAGTTACATTTTACTTATCTAAGCTTATACTATAAGAATGTAACTATAAGATCTATAATAAGGATGTTACGGACGCTTTAAGTATAATATTACAACTACTTGGAGAAGAGTCGCAGGAAGCTAGTTGGTTAATATAGGCACGGTCTAGGATAGATCCAGTGGAACCATATAATGAGGAATAGTAACCGAGGTCACGTGGCGTTAAACGTATTAACTGTATTAAACGGAAGGGACGTTACGTTTAATACAGACAACACGTACCTTATGTACAAGAGAGGATTTCTTAGGAGTACAGTTGTATATTTAAAGAACCTTAGTCCCTACTATAGATAGTTCTCTCCTTATAGTGAATCTTAAAATATAATTGGAGTTAATCTGTTAGGCAACTACTCCACTAGTTATTATTATATTGTTAATTTGTTCTTACCTATATACCTAGCCTAATAATAGGACCCACTATAGTTCCTACTACAAGGTTCCGTTACATATTCACTACTAAGGTTACGGTATTAAATAAGATTAAACAACATGCTACCTAAAGCACCAGTCGTAACAACGTCGACGGCAGCCACAACCTTAGGGCCAGGTGATACTAGTATGGACAATGGGGATTCTTAAGTGGTTATGCAAGATTAGTTATAGGAAATAGTTAATTACTTATAAGACAATAATAGGATACTTAAAGAACGTATTAATAGAATTAGAGCAGCAAAGATTAAATTACCTTTAATTAAACGGTTCTTAGGAGAAAAGTTAAAGCTTAAGGGATTTCTTACGTAAATGCACTTTAAGGTTATGCAGAAAGGAGCAAAGTTAGTAATATCGTTGGATTAAGTAGCCTATGCAGGATTGTTCTTAACAGGAAGGGCACTTAAGTAGTTTAAACCGTATCTTATGGAGATATAGGCTAATAGCATAATAACTACTAACTAGGACGTACGGTATATATTTACTAGTTAGAATGGGTTCGCAGAATAACTAATATAAATATTTAGAGACCCGGAGGCCATAACTACAGCAGAACAAAAGCTTTAGAACTTAGTACAACGCACTTTAGCAATTAAGTATATAACGCAGTTTCAAATACTAGCCATATAGGTTAAGTGGAATAATAGGGCGCTTATAGCATAGTATAAATAAGGACTTAAGGCTAAAGTCCAGGATGCAATTATTCTAATAGAAGATGCGGATACTCTAAGGGAGTTAATAGACCAGTTAATAAAGATCAATAATAGAATCTATTAAAGAGAATAAGCTAAGAAAGGGCAAGATAGAGTTCCATAGTTGTATAAAGCGCAGAGTACGCAACAATAGACATAGAGTTAAAAACTATAGAATGGCGCAGAGCTAATAGACCTAAGTGGTACCAAAGAAACCTAAAGGTAGGGAAAGAAACTATAGAAACCTAGAGGTTAAGGATTAAGTAATTAAAGAACCTAGGAGTAGAGGCCAAACTAGGAATCTTAGTAGTAGAAGACGTTTAGGCAGACTCTATAGCAAGAAAGATAGTTTAAAAATAGGGCTTGTATAAATTACGGAAAACAAGGTCATTTTGCCAGAGACTATAAAGGTGGTTAAAGTAACTATGCGGTAAAGGGAACCAGGCCAGCAGACAGCACATATATATAGAGGGACGACGGTGCACTATAAGGAATAAAAGAATGTTTAACTAATAGTTTTGCGTATTATTACAATAATGTATGCTAAATTTATAAGGACGCTAAGTACGGCGTAAGCTATTAGCTACAGAAGCTATTATTATCTAAGTTTAGAGGAACCAACGAACTAGCTTATAGATTGGACATTAAAGATAATAAGTTTAACACAGGTAAAGCATTTACCAATAATAAGGCAATAAAGGCAGCTTACTAGGAGTATATAAATCTTAGAGAAGTTAAAACAGAAGTAGAGACTAAGACCGTCATAAAACAAGGTTTAATAACGGATATTATAACACCATTAAATACAATTTCTATCGCTTTATAAGATAATAGGAGTAACGTTTAGAAGAAACCAAGTAAGCAAATAACTGCTAGTACTAGCTTATTACTTAATAAAGGCAAAAGGCCACAGGCTTAAAATTTTTAAGATAAGATAAAATACACCTAAGGACCTATAACGGACGAAAACTAATAGGAAAGGGTAGTAACTTAGTTTATAGACAAACAAATAAGTATAGGACGCAAGTTTAAGAACTATAAGTTTAGGGAATAAATAAAAACGTTAGCAATTCTAGGTAAACATAGTATTTAGCCTAAAGATTAAATAGTTAATACCAGGATTAAAAAGCAAAACGACTATAAAGATCTAGCTACAAGACGCAAAAAACAAGAAACTATAGATAAGTTTAAAACAAGAATTATTATATAGTAAGAGCAAAAGCTAGACAAGAGGTTAGCAATGCTAGGTTATATAAGAGACAGAGCACCCGTATAAAGAGTTACTAATAGGCCAAGTGCAGGGACACCTAGGGTAAAATGGTTAGATAAACTAAAATAAGAAGAGGATCTAGATATCCTAACCAGGTTTAAAGAAAGACATACTAAAAAATGTTATAATATAGTAATAACAAGGTACTTTCTAACAGATAGACTATACATACTAAACCAGTTATATAAAAAGTAGTATAGGCAGCAATACAACAACAAATAGGTAGATTTTTATATATAGCTAGATAAAAAAGTTGTCTAAAACTAACCTATTACGGAGAAACGCATAAGTTATATTAAAGGAGCATTAATTATAATATTAAGGAACCTAGAAGAAGGATCTAGGGACTAGAGAAGTAAACAATAAATCTTAGTACCCGTAGCAGAGATACCAGTAGTTAGGTTAACTAGGTATAGGTTTAAACTTAAGGATAAAGATAAACTAAGAGTTAACCTAAAATATATAGCGCATTATATACTATTATAGATAGCTTATATGGATAACATATGTAATATATATAGAGCACTAAAAGATAAGAACTAGAAGTACCTAGTAAAGATATATTAGGCACTAGAGGAAAAGCGGTTTAAAAATACTAAGTATATATATAAATGGCACCCAGTAGAAGTACAAAGTTAAGGAGACTTAATACTTTAACTAGAAAGATTCCTTACAGAAAAATGCCTAGATAGATAATAGTAGTAGAAGTACCTAGAGAACACTTATCTATAGCATATAGAGGAAAAGAAATAAACTAAGTATTAGCCTAAGTTGGACTAAGTACAGGCAGGATCTAGCAGCCAACAGTTAGGAAAAGGGGAGGCGCATAGGACTAAAGGGAACTAGTATTAAAGCCTTAAACCCTTAAAGGAATTCAAGAACAACACCTAAATTTACAAGCTAAATAGCAAGATTAGCAGTTTAAAGCGTTGGTAGATAGTAGAGTAACTAGAAACCACATATTACCAAAGGCAGTAAAAAGAATGGGGTTACCACATAGATAAAAAAAACACCTATATCCACTTACAATAATTTTAGAAGATTAGATAGCCTATAAAGGAGGTATTATTAATCTCAAAATAGAACCTATTTAGTTAACTATTAAAAGAAGACCAGTTAGAATATCTTTTAATATCCTACTATTAGGACAGGACAAGGCGATATTAGAAATACCTTAGTTATAGAAGTATAATCCAAAGATTAATTAGGTTATAGGTTAGGTTAATATTAAAAATACTTAACGGCGTAAAGTGCGACAGTAAACCAAGTTAGTATAGTACCAAGTTAAAGCGATATATAAAGAGACTAAGCAAGGCTTAAGTTATATACTAAAAAGATACTATAAGTATAGCAAAAAGTTATAGTTACTAGAAAGTAAAAAGCTGTTAAAGCATATAGCATAGGACTATAAGATAGAATTAGAAGAATAAATAAGTCTAAAGTTCTTTTTAATTTATAAGCTTACTAAAACGGAGTTAGTAGCACTTAAGGAGTTTATCCAGGAGAACTTATATAAGGGATATATTAGACTGTTATAGTTATTAGTAGAATATCCAGTACTATTTATCCTAAAGAAAAACAGAAAACTTAGGATATATATAGACTACAGGCAGTTAAACAGTATTATTAGAAAGGATAGGTATCCTTTACCCTTAATTAGCAAAATCTAAGATAGAATAGGCAACGTAAAGATCTTTATAAAGATAGATCTAAGATGGGCGTACCATTAGATTAGGATCAAGGAAGGCAATAAATAGAAGGCAGCCTTTAGGTTAAAGGAAGAACTATATAAACCATTAGTTATATAATTTAGGCTTATAAACGCACTAGCAACGTTCTAGAAGCGAATTAATAGTATATTAGGAGAACACTTAGATAAATTTATTATAGTATACCTTAACAACATTATTATCTACTTAGAGAATAAGGAAGAATATAGAGAATACGTTAAATAGGTCTTAAAGAGACTATAGAAAGAACAGATGCCAGTAGTAATTAAGAAATGCAAGTTCTTTATAAAAAAAACTAATTTTATAGGATTTATTATTAAACTAAGAAAGATTAGTATAGACCCAAAGAAAGTTAAAGCTATAGTGAGTTGGCACAAACTAGAGAATGTTATATAGTTAAGGTTATTTCTAGGGTTTTATAACTACTATAGGAGGTTTATAGCATAATGGTTAAAAAGTATTAAGCTATTTACAAAACTAATAAAGAAAGAGGAACTGTAGGTTTAGGGTAGTAAACAAAAGGAGCTGTTCTAGGAACTTAAAGAGTTATTTACCTAAAAACCAATTCTTAAGATCTATTAACCAAAGTTAGAAACAGTTATTAAGATAAATATATCAGACTTCGCACTAGGAGTATATTTGCTACAGAAGCACTAGGACGCATAGCATCCAGTAGCGTACTATAGTCGGAAAATAATACCACTAGAGTTAAACTATAATATCTATAACAAGGAGTTGTTAGGTATAGTTATAGTACTTAAAAAATAGAGAGCATTTTTATAAGGCATAGAGAAACTATTTATGGTTAAGATAGACTATAAGAACCTTATAGGATTTCTAACAACAAAGAAACTCAACCAAAGACAGGTTAAATAGGCGGAAATACTTACGGAATACCATTTCAAGATTTAGTATACTAAGGGTACAGATAATGTATAAGCAGACGCTCTAAGCAGAAAGGCTAAACTATAAAGTAATAAAAAGCTATTAGGAGCTTTGTTATAAAAAAATTAAGACGGATTAATTAGGTATAATTATCCAAAGATTACAGTAACCAAAAAAAGTTAGATCTATAAGTTACTAGAGAGTAATTAGATACAGAAGATCTAAAAAGCATAGGCAGAGGATCTAGACTTAGAGTAATACAAAAACAGAGAAGTAATATATATACCTAAATCTATTATAGAAGAATTTGTTAAGGAATTCTATAAGGGAATAATATAAGGATATAATAGAGCTATAGGCTTAGTATTAAGACTTTAAAAGAAGTATATTATTTAAGGAATCTGGGGACTAGCAAGATAAGTTATAAAAAAGTATCTAAATTACTAAAGGAATAAACCGACGAGGCATAAGCCGTATAGAGGGCTATAACCTGTTAAAATACTAGGAAGACTATAGGAAGTTATATTATAGGACTTTATTATTAAGTTACTAAAGTTAAAAGATCCTATTATAGGACAAGATCATAACGCGATTTTAGTAATAGTAGATAAGCTAATAAAATAGGGATACTTTATAGCATACACTAAAGAGATATTAGTAGAAGATGTCGCTAGAATCTATATAAAAAAAGTATTTATAAGACATAGAGCACCAAATAAAATTATATTGGATAGAGATCTAAGATTTATAGTAGTATTTTAGGAAGTGTTTCTAGCAGAATAAGGGGTTTACGTAGTAATATCTATAGCGTATTATCCGTAAACGGATAGATAAACGGAAAGACTAAACTAGACACTAGAATAGTATCTAAGGCATTATATTAATTATGTATAGAATAATTGGGTATCGTTATTACCAGTTATACAGTTTATATATAATATAACACCATAAGAAGGAATAGGGATATTACCATTTAAGGCAAATTACGGGTATAAACTAAGAACATTGTTATTACCACATTAAGCAAAAAAGACGAGTAGCACAGCTAAATAAAGAATAGAGATGTTAATAAATCTTTATATAGACCTTATAGAAATAGCCAAGCTAGTATAATAAAGGATAAAAAAGTACTATAATGCTAAGAGATCTAAGGGACCAGATCTTAAGGAGGGAGATAAAGTATAGCTACTATATAAAAATTTCAAGAGTTAACAACCAAGTAAGAAGTTAGACTACATTAGACTAGGACCTTTTAAAGTTAAGTAAAGAATTTTATTAGTTATATATAAGTTAAACTTACTAGCTAAAATAAAGATTTACCCTATATAATATATCGCAATGCTAGAACCAGCATATAGAGATATTAAGCCACTAGTTTATAAGGCAGACATATATAGAGGGTAAAAAGAAGACAAATAGTAAGTTTTAAAAATTATTAGTTATAAGAACGTAGATAACAAAACATAGTATAAAGTAAAGTAAATAGGCTATAGTAAAACTACCTAGAAACTACTAAGCAACCTAAAGAACGCTATAGGAAAGGTATAGGAGTATTAAAAGAAAGTAGGTTAGATAATATTAATAAAAAAGGATTGCTAAAAAATAAGTCGCCTAAGGGGGACCTAAGAGGAGCAATTGCTAAGCTACTTAGAGTTGTTTCCCTTATAGAAGAAGAGCCAGTTCTTTTATTACTAAGTTCCTGCAGACCTTATTAAACAAGTTTCCACTTTTTAGAATAAACCTTCTTATAAACATGTTTAAGACGTTAAAGACAAGCATAAGCTAGACGTTGGGCTTTAAGGACGCGTGCGGACTCTTCTAAGGCATATTAAACCGCGAGCAATGCTGAGGCCAGCTTACTATTAAGCTTTACAGCGGTAGATTAAATATAAGACCCTATAATAAGTTACTTAGGGAACTTAAAGACTATTAAGAATTATAGGACGCGTATACTTAGCGTTAGAGATAGAGCAAACGTTATAGGACGACCGAATGTTTACTTTAGTGCACTTAGAACAGGAGGAGGGTTACTAAGATAAAGGACTTACTAGCGCAACATAGACTAACCCCTCTTTTGCGCACCTTAAGCAAGAAATCGCCATTACTTTACTAAGTAATAGTATTAAGGAGACAGTACGCAGGCGGCGCTCCACCTAAGAAAAAGAAGAGGATGCTTTAGGTATAATAAGCAAAGATATTAACCAAACTAATTAAACAGACATTACACCTCTAGTAGACGACTTAGAGATGTTAGGAATCTTTAAGGACAAAGATAAAGAGGAGGGAGATGGTATTACGGACGCTTTAAGTATAATATTATAACTACTTAGAGAAGAGTCACAGGAAGCTAGTTAGTTAATATAGGCACGGTCCAGAATAGATCCGGTGGAACTATATAACAAGAAATAGTAACCAAGGTCACGTGGCGTTAAACGTATTAACTATATTAAACGGAAGGGACGTTACGTTTAATATAGACAACACGTACCTTATATATAAGAGAGGATTTCTTAGGAGTACGGTTATGTATTTAAAGGACCTCAGTCCCTACCGTAGATAGTTCTATCCTTGTAGTAAATCTTAGAATACAATTAGAGTTAATCTGTTAGGCAACTACTCTACCAGTTATTATTATGTTGTTGATTTGTTCTTACCTACATACCTAGCCTAATAATAGGACCCACCGTAGTTCCTGCTACAAGGTTCCGTTATAAAGGAACTTCTCGCAATTATATAAGCGTTTAAGGAATTCTAACCAGAACTCTCCTTAGTAGAACCTAACTAGCCAACTAAAGTCCTTACGGATTATTATAACCTTAAGTACTTTATAACTACAAAATAGCTAAACTAACGCTAAGTATGCTAGAACGAGTTCCTCTCTAGTTTTAACTTTAAAATTGCATATAGGCTAGGAGTATAAGGTACTAAGCCTAATAGCCTAATACACCGCTTATAAAACCTTCCTTAGTCTAAAGATAACCCCTATAACCAGTTCTAACAATAGACAATCCTAAAAGCACGAAATTTAGCCCTAGGTATGCTACCTATAATAGAGCCAACTATACCTTAGCTCCACACTATAGAACTAAAATTACCTCCTAAAATTAATAAGCTTATTACCACAGTATATAACACCTCTGTTAACCTATTACTATATTAACTTATTGCTATAAAGACCGCTAGCGCTTATACGCTACCAACTAACCTCTAAAGCTTAGGCTAGATTAATATAGCAGCCTTAGAAGTAAAAGAGAATAGGCTCTATTATAGAGGCCATTTATTTATCCCTAACTTAGAAAATCTATAACGGCAACTAATCTAAATGGCCTATAACCTCTAATTAAGCGGCTACCTAGGTAAAGGAGGAACCTATAAGCCTCTTAGCTAATACTACTTCTAGCCTAAAATAATAGACTTAGTTAAACGCTTTATAGGCGCCTGCTATAGTTATAAGCGCGCTAAGGCCTTTAATACAAAGTACTAAGGACTGCTGCACCCTCTACTAGTACCTATATAATAATAGGCAGATATAGCTATAGATTTCATTGTTAACCTACTACCCTATAAACAACACGGCCGTACCTATAAGAATATCCTTATAATAATATACCACCAAACAGCCTGCCTCTGGAGCATAACAGGTGGGTATAAGCGAACGGCCACAGTACTGCTTAAGAAGGAAGCCAATATTCCCCCCTTATAACTATATATTAAAGCCGCTGCAATGCAAAGGGCGCAAAGTAAACGCAACTCTAATGTTATAAAGTATATCAAGACACGCCTAAATAAACTATAGAGGGACCCTAGGGCGCCTTATAGGAGAACAAACCAACAACCCCAAAGCAGGGAAGAGATATTGGAGAAACAGGTAAAGAAAGTAGAAGAAGAATAGTGCTGCGTTAGGGCCCAGGCCCATATAGAGGAGGAAGGGAGACGCGCAAGAGGCCAGCAAAGATAACAGTAAAAAAGAGAAAGGAGCTAAAGTAGAGTATAAAAGAACGCTAGGAAACCATCTTCCGTAATATAATACTGGTTGGACCAACGCTAGAGAGGCGTATAGGAGTTAAAGGTACAGAGGCTAACTTAGGCAAGAGAAACCCAAGCTGTGGCATAGTTAATGCTATAGGGGGTAAACACTTAAGAGCTTTAAGAAGGCCTAATAAAGGCAGAAAATATAATGGTAACACTCTTAAGAATAGGGATAATAGGACTAAAATATTAGCTCTACTGGGTAGGTATTCTAGTAGGCAGCCTAAGATGTAAATGTGGCTGGCTAAGATAGACACTAAAACACGTAATACTGTTATGCCCCCTACACACTAACTAAGAAGCTATACTCTTAGTAGCTAGCATAGAGAACTATAACACACTACTCTTAATATAAAAAGGTCTTAAGGCGGTTACCCAGTGGCTTATTAGCTAAAATGTGCTAGACCAGTTTTAGGTTGCAAAGGAAATGGTAATAGAAGGCAAAGGGGCGAGTAATAGGCGCCCCCTAATGACTCTACAGTAGTAGAGCAAAGTTTGCAATACTAGCGCGTCCATAGGCTTGTTACGGCAGCAGTGGTTCCTAAGGAGGTCAAAAAGTAAGGTAGTAGAGCACTATAGGTAACTCGCAGGCGCCTTATAGGCGAGTCCCAAAAGGCGGGGAGACGGATCATAGGGTTTTCTTAAAAGAGTTTTCTCCCTATATGTATATAAGGAGTAGTCCGCGTGGGCCTAATAGGGATCCGAATTGGACGTTAAGCAATGAATAATAATAATAATAATAATAATATACCAACTTATAAAAGAGCACCACTACGTCCTAACTAAAGGTGTAGCCGTTAGCAATATTACTAATACCTTTCTTTATAAAATCTACTGATTATATGGGTTACCTAACTTAATTACGTCTAACTAAGGCATATAGTTCGGCTTTAATATATAGAGACGAATCTACCAATGCCTTAGCATCTCCGTTAAGATGTCTATATCCTTCTACTACGAAACTGCTAGGCAACTGGAAAACGCCAATGCTAGCATAAAAGCGTACCTATAATAGGTAGTTGCCTATAGTTAAGATAACTGGGTAAATAACCTTCCACTAGGTAAATTTACAGTAAATAACTATGTCTTAACCACTATAGGACTTACCCCGTTCTTCGCAAATAAGGGCTACCACCCCTAATTTGGTATAGAGCCACTAGAACCTATTAATAAGAAACTACTATATAAAAAACGCCTTAAGATGCTACTTGCCAACCAACATGCAGACCATATAAAAAATCTACTTAACTACTATAAGGGAGAAATGGCCTAGGCCTAAGTAAAATAGGCCTACTTTACCAACTGTTATAAAACGCCACCACCAGAGATACGTGTTAGCGACTGGGTATAGCTAGATATACGCAATATCTCTACATAGAGGCCTATAAAGTTACTTAATTATAAGAACCTCGGCCCCTATTTAATTAAACAAGTTATTAATAGGGGAGCCATATATAAGCTAAAGCTCCCGCCTACCCTAGCTACCTATAGGATATAGCCCATATTCTACCTATAGCTACTACACCTTTACTAGCTTAATCCCTTACTGGGATAGATATAGCCTAAACCCCTACTAGTATTAATCTAAGATGAGAATAAAGATGAGAACTATAAGGAGTGGACTATTAAATAAATTATTAACTCTAAATACTTTAGCAAAGGTAGAGGACGGTGGCTCTACTATAAAGCTATCTACGCAGGATTTAACATAGATTAGCCAGAATAGCAATTATAGGAAGACTTTAAAAATGTAAAAGATCTAATTAGTAACTTCTACCACGCAAACCCACAGAAACTGGGCCTAAGCAGAGATTTTATACCTAATCCTCTATGGGAGCCCTTATAGAGTTAAACTATTATATATTGCTACGTAAGGGCAAATTGCCGTTAGATTGCCGCAGATTGCCATTATATAATAGTAAAGTGCGATTATGTGACTGGAATATCGTTAAGATATCTAGGAACTTTAACCAGCGGTTAAAGTTGTCTAATTAGTCGGATTCTTAGGTGCCAAGCCTTATTATATAACATTGTTGCAAGCCTTTAGCAATACCCCCTTTTCCTTCTCTTCTCTATACCTTAAGTGTCCCTTCTATATATACATAGTAACCACAGCGTCGCCAGAGCTCCGCCTCTATAGGAGGGGGGGTAGTGTTATAGAACCCCACCACAGGGGCCTCTATGAGAGAGCCTCGTGCTCTTGCGTACACCTTGCGTACAGCTTACGTCAGCTACGCGTAGGTATATCACCTCCTTACGCCCTCGACCCTTATAATTAATTGCGCAACGTCTTATAGACTCCTCAAATACATACGCTCTGTAGCCCTTAACCCCGTCCTATAACACTATGCATATACTATTAGTCTTAGGAATAATAATAAAAGCACTGGCTATGGCTCTTACTTATAGCAATTAAAATTCTTTTAATTCTAGTAATGAGTGATAAGCTAGAAAGAGTCTTTTTAGGAGGACGTTGTATGGTATCATGGAAGAGAATACAGATAGATCCTAAAACTCTAAAAAAAACAGAGTGTTTAAAAAATTAGCATTAGAGAAGAACTGTTAGAGGGATAAGGGATTTTTCTTTAAGTATTTAACTACTATATGGTTAGGGGGAGAGGTATATAGGGACCTGTTTCTACTGTAATATCCGCAATATCTGTAATATCTGCAATATCTGCCAAATTCTGCCAAATTCTGCTTAGTTGGGGTAGAAAAGCCCCGCACAGGGCACTTTTATCCTTATCAATTGTGATATTTTATGCATTTCTATTGGATAACGTAGCGAGCTGGCCATACAAGCGAGCTGGCCACCTCAAAACTCACCAAAAATTGGAAAAATCGCACCTTAATATCTCGACAACCACTTAATAATAAATTCTAATAATTTAGATTTAGACTTTTATATGCACTTTATAGCTTCTATTAAAATTATATAGGATATAGTTTAGTAGTTTTTAATATAGAGTAATTTGGGGGCCAAAATAAGGCCAAATTGCTATATCTTATAAACTACAGAACCGTTTACTATATAACCTTAATAGAAGCTACAGAGGGGCTCACAGCTCGGCGTAGTCACGGAAAAGACTCGGCGTAGTTAGAAAGTTTAATGTGGTTAGAACTTGCAAACCAGCTTTATAACCACGATTAGCTTAAGACTATACTGAGCCTACGTATATACAATGCACATGCAATTCAAATAAAATAGAAAATGTAAAGCCGTTCATCCTTAAATTACAAATATCCTAGTTTATGGCAGTGCATATACCGCGCATATGCGCTAAATAATGGCTATATAAGGTAATGGTAGTTAGTTATTAAAACATAGCCTATACACACGCGTAGCATATCCATAATAACAGTCGCACTATAACTTCTTCTCTATAACATTACAGCGTATGCCACGAGTATATACAGCACAATATAGGCATAGGTCTTATATATACTAATAGAAAGAATAAGGCGAATTTCTATTACCAATTTAACTATTACATACGCCGTGTATACGCTTACTATAAGCAATCTAACAATTACAGACTTTGATAACCTATAGGTGGCCTCTACCACCAACCCTTCTACCTTTAGCCATTACTATAGTAAGCATATGTAGAGTATATGTATATACCATACTTATAAAGCCTTATAGGTCCAATTCTAAATCCTAATCCCAGTTAGGTGACTTCTGGTTAGTTATAGGATTGCATATACACGGTATATGCTTATAATAACTATAGCGCGCGCTACAGCAGCTCTCGCTAGAGGAAGATGTAAGTGTATATAGAGCCGCATATCCGGTGCATATGCTAACTGTATATAGCCCCAACCGTTTCGGTCCAAAATAACGCGAGTATATACGGCTCTATATACTGCGTAGGCATATACTAAGCGTATACTAGACCTACCTAACGCCGCCTCTATACTCTCCTTGGTTAATACTATAGTGTATATTACTTATCCACACCCTATACATAGCATATACTAAGCCAAAGTTTAGGTATAATATTGCAGTCAACGGTACGCAGATGTGCGGCTATGTCTTCACTACTTAGCTAAGTGTATATTTTGTATATACATAGCGCCTGCGGCTCTACTGATATGGCTATAGTATTGCCAGTATATCCGCAATGAGCATAGCGGTGCTTGTATATACTACTATGTTGTTATAGCAGCTCGGCATATGCTTATTATATATAGTAACCAACCTGACTACTAATAACACATTAGTTAGAGAGCTGGTCGCAGGTGAGAAGTATATGCTATATATATACAGCATATATATAAGGCTAATGTATTATAGTTCCCTAAAGCTGTTTGTTCTCTCTAGTGGCTAATAGGATATAAGATACCTATATAAGCCCAAATATATCTATACCTATACGTCGCATATACATCGCTAATAGTGTTTATAGTCGTGGCCCCTTAGGTTCTAGGATCTTGGAGTATATAGATACCTATATACTCTTTATATATGTCCACTCTATGCCGCATATACGCTTAGCCTAAGCTAATTAAATACAGTGCCTAGGACTAGGGGTTTGCCACCTAATTTAGCAGGCAATTCTATTGCGAGGTAAGAGCACTAGTATCGCTTCTATATATACGCACTATACCCTAATATATATATCTATTTATCTATATACTTATTCCCCCTAAGTTTAATTTTAGACTTAAAGGCACTTATAGGCCTAAGGGTAGCGTGTGTAAGGAATAAGCACGGCTACTATTAGGGATACTGCCTAATTCTAAAACCAATGCTTGACTCTATGTTTAGGAGACTAGGAAAGTTTAATTTAGTATATCCCCTATATATATATTACTAAAATCACTACTTAGTTATATTGCTAGCTTATACGCGTATACCCTATGTATATATAAACCCCTAATGTCTTCTACTAACCATAGGTTAACACGCGCTTATACTAGGCGTATACTAATATAAGGGAAATAGCGCGTTAGCCCCACTACTCCCTCCACCAGCTTAAAGCGTAAGGTTAGTATTTTACCTATATATATTTAGCATACGCTAACTATATACGCAGCGCGGCCCAACCCCCTTAGATAACCATAAAGAGTCCCCCTTGCCGTCTACACGCCGCTAGAGCGGTAGGTTTACTTTATACATATCCTATATATACACTACTAATATTTAGCACAGGGAGCAGAAAAACAATAGGCCGCTGCTATAGTAGTAGTGAGAGCTCTAATAAGTTTAGTTCATTCTATTGCGTATATTATGCTTATACTCTATATAAGCCACTCCTACTGTGGGTGGAACCTGCCACTCGTCCTATATTACTAGTTAAGTCCTAGCATATGCTAGGCCTGCACACTGCATACACAATATGCAATATGCATAGTCAGAGTTTAGGCGGAGTTTAGTAAACAAATAGGCTAGGCATATACCCAATATAGGGCGCGGGGCTATAGGCCCATATTAATTAATTCTTTATTTATAATAATAGAACTCTATAACACTTGCTCTGCATATACTGTATATATACGCCCTATATACTAATACTATACTCCTACGCCCACTTCTTAAGCTCTGCTAGCTCCTTTGCTTTATTATATATATCTTTAGCCTATTTTAATTCATTAATTTATCGCTCTATATTTTCTATATAGAGTGTATATGCCTCCTTCTCTATCTTCTCTATAGATAGGTTAGACCTATGCCTTTTACCCACAGTCTAGGGCGTTTAACTTTGAGATAGTAGGGGCAACATCTATACTGCATATACTATAGATACGCGCGATATATTTAATACTAATATAATATTATTATCTGCTCTACTTATCTATAACATAGTCTGCCCACTAAATATAGTAGGTAATTCTATATTAGGTATATACTGTAGATTAGGCTTAGGGGTGTTAAATAGGTTCTAAGAATTTTAAGGAAGATTTAGTTTAAGATTTTTAGCTTATTACTTAGCTACTTTCCGCTGTTTCTGGGCTGCTTAAGCTTAGCATCTACTTTGCATTTGCAGTGTATATATATACTTTATTTCTATAGCTGTACTGCTATCCACTTTAAGTTACTATAATTTCTCTATATATTATCTATTCCTGTCTCTTTATATAGCTCTTATAGGTTGAACATTTCTTGTGTATAGAGTTTGAGCCTATACTAAAATGTTAGAATATGCGGTGCATATATAGAGCGTATATATTTACCGTAGTACTGCAGCAAGTATGCATAAGTTTTGACTGGTAAAGTTATTATCTTAAAAGTGACTACTTTTACCAATTCTAGTATACTTTTGTACATATGCCTACCACTTATAAGGGACCTTTAACTTTTCCTTTATAAGCCTAGCTAGTATCCATGTTTTCTTCTTGTTATTTATCCAAGATGTAAGCTCCGGATATAGTATATATATGCTTTATATACGCTCTATTAGTTTTTGCTCTATCTCCGCTTCCTATATCTACTCTATAATATATCTTGCTTTATGGGTTGGAAAGCGCTTCGCAAAGTTTTATTTAATATATACTTGGCAGAATACAAGCATATACTAAAGGTGTTCATCCCATTCACGGGATAGGTTAATTGTATATAGGTAATCCCTAAAGCCTATATATTATTAGCATATACTAGGTATATACGCAGCATATACTTACCACCAGCTTATTTCTTATACATATTAACTATAGCCGTGCGAAGTCCGGTTCCATAAATATGTGCAAATTATATAGATAATTGGGCAGCATTACTTAAAACCTTAAATACTAGCTAAAATATCTTTATATATATAGCACGTGTTTCTAAGTTCAGAAATGCGTATACCTACACCTTGATTCCTATTATAGGTATTAGCCTATATATAGCATATGCATAGCATAGGGCATGCATACGTTTGGAATTCTTGTCCTATTCTGCAATTAAGAATAAATTTGTTTTACCTTAAACTATTTTAAATAATAGGTCCATTTCAATATATATTACGTATTAGAATGCCTTAGCTTACGCATATATACAGTATATGATAAGAAAATGCTTATTATTAAAGTTATAAATTGCCCGAATCTATTACTCTATATTCTTTTTATATTGGTTAATAGAGAACTTGTATAGCACACCTGCTACGCTTAGGCTTTATATATACTTAGTATATATCTAACCTATACTTACCTATATATGCCGTCCCCTTTAGGAATTGTAGCATCCTTTCCTTTTAAATTAGAGCAGTAATTCGATCCTTAATATTAAGACTACTATATACTGCACGTAGTGTCTGCGCCCCATACTTCTTACATAGAGTATAATACTGTGGAGATAGGATGAATCGACCTATGCCATAGTAAGTAGTTTTATTTGTATATACTGTGCATATACGGGGTATATGTGTAGTAAGGCTTAGGACTTCCACCTGCCTTATTGCTTTAACTATATTATTAGCAAGGTCAATTAGTAGCTTTATTAGGTATAGTGGATAATATATATAAGAATTCCGTGTAATAAGGCAAATATAAGGATACCGTACTATATTAACAGGAATATAGCAATCTAACTATATACCGCATGTTTGGCTTACTACCCTACCTTGGCCTTGCGGATGGTCAAACCCTAATAGGCTTAGTATATATATAGCATATATACAGTGTATATATTACCTACCACAATTTTTTCGCTTTAACGTTAAATGTCTAATATAGGTATATTCTTTTTTAAGTTCCTAAACCCCATATTTAACAAGTAGACGTAGGTATTAAATATCTACCCTAGCAGTTGTTAATAATAAAGGCCAAGTAGTGTGCTATGGTTTAGTATTACTGCTACTAGAACAACCGATAAACATTATCTATATATAATAAGCATATATTACGCATATGCTGGCCATATACGCACTCCATGTTAAGAAAATATTATTAGTCTACTTTTACTATATACATGTTCTTGTGTACTAGGATAAGTACACTACCGCCATAATTATAGAATACCGTTGTAGTAGCTGTATATTATAAGTATTTACCTAATATATATAGATAATGCTTACTTCTCTGTACTTTACTTAAGCTTTTCATTAACCTCTACTGCTTAGTGTAGACAACTGCTACGCTTTTAGAGGTTATTAATTAATTTAAGCTTAACCCTATTATATGCGGGGCATATACGGAGGACATCCTTATAAGCGTACTTATAGTGTTTAATGCCGCTACATTTAAATGCTTAATAAAATGCTTTTCTACTTTCCCAATTATTGTTTTCTCTAAGGAGTTGTAGTTGTGTAACTTTAGGGTTACCAGTTTTATAAAATAAAAATTAAATCTACTAGAGGTATAAGTACAGCATATACCTAGCATGTGTATTGCATACCTTTAATATATACTGCTTAATAACCTCGCGTACTGTTTCTTTATCTACATCTATAAATAGTAGAGGTGTTGCTTTATAGATAAAGTATGCAATTCCTTCTTTTCTAGTTACTGGATATTCTGGCATTATAATATAGTCTATTGCCTCTTGGATAATAACTTAGTACTTACTATTAGAGCTAATAAGTGCTCTATGGTCTTAGAGTATGCTCTGGATATTCTTAGTATATATATAGCCTATATATAGTATTATATGTAGTCTTACCTCAGAGAGACCTATATAAAATGGAAACTGCTATTATATGCTATTTTAACCCTTACTCTCCTCGCCCTCCCTACTCTTCTTATCTTTAATACTCTCTCTACTAATTATATTATCTTAAGAACTATTGTCTTTGTGTTTAATATTAGGTACGCTCTAGTGTACCTATGTATCCTTAGCATATGCCTAGTATATAATTGTGTATACTGACTTGTAGACTATTCAGCCACCCTACTATACTCTCGTTTACTTCAGTATAGTTTTCACTTGTTATTGGTATAGTAAGGTATATATAAATGCGGTTGTATATATATAGGTATAGATATATGTGTATATCTATATCTATATCTCTAGGTATATGCGGAGCATATACTCTTAACATTTTAGTTTATATGTTTGCTTAAGTTAAATGTGGCTACTGATGCGCGTTCTATATGGGTAAAAGTGTAGTACCGCTGACCTTTTTCCGGGGGCTCTATTGGTAACCACGCTCAGCTTTCGCTGACCCCTATTGGTGACCACGTTTAACGTGTCCGAGACCACGATCAGCTGCGACCCGCAAGATGTACTTAGAGCGAGCTTATCCAAAGATCGGTAAAAACCTGCCAAGCGAAAAGAGCCGCATCGCACCCCACCAAAATTTTGGTGTGGGGTTGTGATTTTAATTTTACCACCCACGATACGCCGAAATATTAGCTATTACTGCCTAAAAGTGAAGTCAGCGACTTGCCCAATTGAGCCAATTGTATAGAATTCTTGGTGTTGCCCCTTATGCCCCAGCAGCAGCAAATTCCTACTTGCTAGTCGTCTCGTTCTCTAAAACCATCTGAACGAAAGTGGGCTCAGTCTATAACTGCGCTTGCTACCCCTAAGCCTTCTAAAAAGGCAAAAAGGAAGCTGAAGAAGGTGGAGAAGGTGAAGAAGGTAAGGAAGCAAAAAGAGCCGTTGCTAGAGCTGTCGCCAGAGCCGTCGCCAGAGCCACCGCCAGCACCGCCGCCGCCATCAGCTCAGCCTATATTTGTAGATTCGGACGAGGAGGAGGAGGAGGAGGAAGCTGAGGAAGCTGAGGAGGAAGAAGTAGAGGCTTTGGTAGAGGCTTTGGTGGAGGCTTTAGAGGAGGATTCAGACACGTTGCCGCCGCTGCCGCCGGTACGCTTTATAAGTATTTGGACGGCAGTTGCTTGTGGTGAAAAAGAAGATCTACCTGGTACGAATTTAGATATATACAACACCGATAACCTATACCTATATTAGCTGGAGGAGTGGAGGGAGTAGATCTTACTAGATCTATTACCGTAAAAGTTTAAGATTATCCAGCTTAAAGCTGTCGCCTTGTACGAGAAGGCGCGGCAAGTTAACTACTGCCCTTAAGAGATTTGCTCTTACGGTGACCTAGAGAAAGCTGTTAATATAATTAAGGAGTGGCACTAGCACTAGCTATTAAAATCTTTGGCCTTAAACTTTACCTTACACTTGGCTGAGGAAAAGAAGCTAGAGGCTTAGGTTCCTGCTACTACTCTAAGTCAGCGTTTAGGTGAGAGGCCTACGGGTAGAAGGATAACTATATAAGCCTAACTTACTGCTCTACCTAGCGTACTTGCTGCTGAAGAAGCCTCTGGTAATCGAATACCTATAATCGCTGATTAGTGGCCTTGTATGAATATTCACTGTCATAATAAGGGTAAGACTTGTTAGTAGAATAAGAAGTCGCCCGACTTGCTTAATTTGGTAATTAACTATTATCCTGTCAATATAGATAACTTCCTACAGTAGAACAGAGAGCTGGTTAGTGGCGTATCTATAATTAAGTAACCGTTGCAGAACATTATTGTTAACTTAGTGAACTGGAAAGAGAGGAGCTGGGGAAGTTGCAAGGAGTAGGTAGTAGGAAAGGAAGATTCTATGCTGTTAACTAATAACCTTTTTATAGCCTTTATAGCCTCTTACTCTAAGCCAGCCAATCAACCTTCTTTTTAGCCTTATTACCCCTACCCTCCGCTATATATGGTTGTTAAGCCACCCCAAAATTCTAGCCCCCTTTGGTCGGAAACAAATCTAATTAAGCTGCTTAGCTAGTTCTTTAAGTGGCTGATATACAAGCCAGGCTTTTATAGTAAGTAGTAGAGGGTAATTTTAGAGCCAATTAAAGACAAGTTAGTGGAGGAAGAGTGGAATATTAACGCACTAAATGCAAAGAAGCTAGGTGAAGGTATAACGTCAGATATATAGGAGAGATATAGCTTTAAGATTAATACGCTGGCTCAAATTAGAAGTAAAATCTTGGGCTTTAAGTAATTAAGATAGTAGCTATCTATTAATCTATAATATATCCTGCCTCTCGGAAGTGTTACCCTGCATATGTCCTATATACTTGACTGACAGCAAAATGTAAGAAGGCGTTAAAGCTCTTAAATTCCTTAACTAGCTGCTGGTTCCTCTTAATCCAAGCCTTAATATTATTAAACGTTGCCTTAATTGGATTATAATCTGGCGAATATAGTGGCAGAAATTTTAGCTTAACGCTGTGCTGCTTACAGAGCTCTTGAAGCTGTGCTGACTTATAGATAGACGCATTGTTAAGAATAAGGACTGAACGCGGTCCTAGGTATAGTAAATAATAAGGGAGCACCTGCTCCTCTATAAAGGATTTAAATATCGCAGAGGTAATAAAGCCTTGGAAGATAATATAGCTTAAATATCCATCTACTGTTAGTGTTGGTAGAAGACTCTACCTCTCTAATTTTTTAAGTAGGCGTACTACTCCGTAGTTAATCCCTTTAGGTGACTAGCCGTACTTCCTATTACTAGTCCTCTTATTTGCCGCTAACTTGTTAAGAAATACCAGCTAATCTGCCGTCTAGCTCTTTTAGATACTAATCTAGGCGTTATAAAGAGTGGAGCTCCTCTTAGCCGCCTAAGCCCTAACTACCTTCTGTGACCAGCGAGCTCTCTTAAAAGTACGGCAGATAGTTGTAGGAGAGACTTAAGTGTTAAATTTATTAAAGAGGAAGTCCTGCATCTTATCTAGATATATAGTGGGTTAATCCTTAAGGAAGTTAAAAAGTCTCTATAATAACCGTTAGCTAAAGGTTTAACACTATATAACATTATATATTACCAGTTCTTGATAGGGCAGCAAAAGCCTTGGTCGCCCTATAGTAATAGTAGGTGGAGCATACTGTTGAATTGAGGTTATAGGGCTAAATCTTATTATATTGCTTATTTTCTATATAGGTGGTTAAAGAGATTTCAAGGAACTTTGACTAGCGGTTAAAGTTCTCTAATTGGTCAGATTCCTGCCAAGAGGTTCTCCCCAAGTCTTATTACGTAATATTGTTGCGGGCTTGTTTTCTAACACCCTCCCTCAAGCTCAGTTAACGATACCACTATATACACTGTATATAGGGCTGTAGGATTGCTTAATAAGGGTTGCTAAAGCTCCTCTAAGGTAGAATAAGTGTCTAATAAGGAGTTACGCCCTCCCTAATATCTAGAGACAGCGCCTACTCCATAAAACGTCTTTTAGAATTTTTGGCAGCACCTCCCTATAGGTGTTCTATATTGCCTATAGAGCTCTAGAGGCCCTATAGCCTCACCCTATATCTCTCCTAAAGTATGTCCATCCTTCCTACTAGTATAAGCCCTCCCTAATGTCGTGGCCGTTAGATTCGGGTGGTAGGTTTAAGTGGTAGGTTGGTAGATTAAGGTTAAGTTCTATCACTTGTTTTAAGGCCTTAAGGCGTTATTTAGCGCACTTTCCGAGGATCTACTGATCGTATACTAATTTCCTATTAAGGCCTAGTGTGGTTAATCGAGTCTCTACACTATCTAAAGGTGTTTAAGGAAGGCGTAGAACTAAGGACCCGCAAGAGGCTTAATAAGGCCGTCGGCCGCTATATTAATTAAAGCAATATGTACAAGGTTAATCCTGTCACTATTTATCTTATCTCTTACGTAGTAAAACTAGATATTAATGTGCTTCGTTTAATTGTGTTAAACTGGATTTTCGGCCAACACTTTTATAGCTTAGTTATTGGTTTTAATTAAGATCCTAGCAAACTGTTTACTCTAGTCTAGTACACCTAGTTTGGTAAGTAAAAGTTAAAGCTATGTAGCCTCTTTTACTACAGCTATTAGAGCCGTGTACTCTAATTAATATATTAATAGTAAAACGGTAGCTTATAGCTTTGATTTCTATAAAATTAGTCCTCTGTTTAACATAAATATAAAGCCTAATATAGAGCGTCTTATGGTTTTGTCTTATCCCTAGTTGGCGTTACTAAAGCTAATTAGAGTAAGGTCTAGGTTCTTATCGCCTCTATAGGTAATTCCTCTATCAAGCAAGCCGGCTAGGTATTAAAGGATAAGTCTTACGGCCGTTATATAGGTAGAGGTAGGATTATGGGCGAAACGGCTTACTGTTAATACCGTAAAGGTAATATCTGGCCTTGTTTCTATTATAGGAAACATAACTAAACTAACTATACTCTAGTATCTTCTAACGTTGTCCTTGCTAGTAGTTTCTTAATTAGCTACAAGCTTAATTAAGTGTTTTATAGGTACTAGTAAGGTATTAGCCTTTTGCAACCCAAAATGTTTAAGAGCTTTAATAAGGTAGGCTTACTATAAGAGTATAATCTTCTTCTTCATTTAATCTCTTATAACTATTATGCCTAAGTAAAAGCTTATTGGCCCAAGATCTATTATTTAAAAGGCTGCTTTAAGCTCTGCTTTCGCCTAATTAACTGTCGCTATATCCTTATAGATAATCTTAGTATCATTAATATAGGCAGAAATAATTAAACCTTTCTATCCTTTACTGGTGGCGAATATACTGTGATCTGCGTATAAATAGTAAAGTCCAAGTTTTTCTAGTAGAAACTTTAAGAGCGTCTTATACCAGATTTAAGGTAACTGTTTTAGTCTATAGAGGGCCTTCTTAAGGCGGTAGACTTTACCGGCTTTTTTATAGCCTTTTAACATAATAACGTAGAGTTCTTAATTAATTGGTCCATAAAGAAAGGCGGTTTTAATATCCATCTGTTTAATTTTAAGGTCGTAGTAGGCAGCAATCGCGAATAGAGCCCTAAAAGCCATAGGTTTTACTACTGCAGCAAAGGTCTAATCATAGTTAACACCATACTGCTATAGATATCCCTTAACGACCTATCTAGCTTTATAGTGGAGGACCTCGCCATCCTTTTCCTTTTTAACTTTAAACACCCATTTACCAGCAAGAGGCTTATAAGGTGGCTTAAGGGAGGTAAGGTTAACAAGCTCCCACATCTAGTTCTTAATTAGAGACCCTACCTCCTCTATCATTACTTTTATCCATTCTTCGCTGTTTAGGCCGTTAATTGCTTGGTTATATATATAAGGCTCATCTTCATCAATTAAGGTAGTAGATGTGTACATTTCGAGATCAGGTAAGCCAGTATATCGAATATAACTGGCTAGTAGAGCCATAGGATCGACCGCGTCGCGATTGTTTAAGTAAGGGTTTTGAGGTATAGATTAAGGAGGAAAGGTAGATAGAAGGGCTATTAGTTTATCGCCTATTTTATTATCCCAGTTGCTTAGTAGCTGTCGACCGAATATCCGTGCACTAATTATAGGAATTGAATAAGGACTCTATCTCTTGAAATATAGTTCTAAGACCTCTATATATACATATAGGAAAGGTATAGGAAAGGAAAGACAAGGGGGGTAAGGGGAGTTAATGGAACTTGGGGTAGGTGACCGAGTCAATAATGTTACGGACGCTTTAAGTACGATGTTATGACTACTTGGAGAGGAGTCGGCGGAAGCTAGTTGGTTGATATAGGTATAGTCCAGGATGGATCTGGTGGAATTATGTGACGAGAAGTAGTAACCGAGGTTACGTGGTGTTAAACGTATTAACTGTGTTAAATGGAAGGGACGTTACGTTTAATACAGACAACACGTACCTTACGTACAAGAGAGGATTTCTTAGAAGTACGGTTATATATTTAAAGGACCTTAGTCCCTACCGTAGATAGTTCTCTCCTTGTAGTGAATCTTAGAATATAATTGGAGTTAATCTATTAGGCAACCACTCCACTAGTTATTATTACGTTGTTGACTTATCGTACCTATATACCTAGCCTAATAACAGAACCTACTGTAGTCTAAGCTACAAGGTTTCGTTACACATTCACTACTAAGGTTACGGTATTGGAACAAACTCGAATAATATACCACTAAGAGCAGCACTAGTTACGACGGTGTCAACAGCAGCCATAACCTTAGGGCTAGGTGATACTAGTATAGACAAGGGGGATTCTCAAGTGGTTACGCAAGGTTAGTTATAGGAAATAGTTAATTACTTATAAGATAATAATAGGATACTTAAAGAACGCATTAATAAAATCGGAGCAGTAAAGATTAAGTTACCTTTAATTAAATAATTCTTAGGAGAGAAGTTGAAGCTTAAAGGATTTCTTACGCAAATGTACTTTAAGGTAGTACAGGAAGAAGCAAAGTTAGTAATATTATTAGATTAAGTAGCCTATACAGAATTGTTCCTAACAGGGAGGGCACTTAAGTGGTTTAAGCCGTATCTTACGGAAATATAGGCTAATAGCATAACAACTACTAACTAAGACGTATGGTATATATTTGCTAGTTAGAACGGGTTTATAGAGTAACTAACGCAGATATTTAGAGACCCAGAAGCCACAACTATAGCGGAATAAAAGCTTTAGAACTTAATACAACGCACTTTAGCAATTAAGTATATAACACAGTTTTAAACACTAGCTATATAGGTTAAGTGGAATAATAAGGCGCTTATAGTATAGTATAAATAAGGACTTAAGGCTAAAGTCTAGGACATAATTATCCTAATAGAAGATGCGGATACTCTAAGGGAGTTAATAGATTAGTTAATAAAGATTAATAATAGAATCTACCAAAGGGAATAAGCTAAAAGAGGGTAAGACAGAGTCCTATAGTTATATAAGGCGCAGAGTACGTAACGACAGACATAGAGTTAAAAACTATAGAATGGCGCAGAGCTAATAGACCTAAGTAGTACTAAAGAAACCTAAAGGTGGGAAAAGAAACTATAGAAACCTAGAGGTTAAGGATTAAGTAATTAAAGGACCTAAGAGTAGAGGCTAAACTAGGGATCTTAGCAGCAGAAGACGTTTAGGCGGACTCTATAGTAAGAAAAATGGTTTAAAGATAGAGCTTGCATAAATTGCGGAAAATAGGGTTATTTCGCCAGAGACTATAGAGGTGGTTAGAGTAACCACGCAGTAAAGGGAACCAGACTAGCAGACGGCATATATATACAGAGGAACAATGGTGCACTGCGAGGAATAATAGAATGTTTAATTAACAGTTTTGCGTATTGTTACAACAACGTATACCAAATTTATAAAGACACTAAGTACGGCGCAAGCTATTGGCCGCAAGAGCTAGAGTTAAGAGAACTTAAAGGAACTAGAGAGTTAGATAAAGAACAAGATTAACTCTACAAGCTAGATTAAGATGTCACAGTAACATACGGACAAAGATTAGTAGTAATAATAATGGAGTTGGAGTACTTATTGATTACCAGTAATGAGGACGAAAAGGAGGCTAATTAGGAGCACTTAAACCTTAATGACGCAACAGAAGTAGAGACTAAGACTATTACTAAACAAGGTTTAGTAACGGATGTTATAATACCATTAGATACAATTTCCATCGCTTTATAAGATGATAGGAGTAACGTTTGGAAGAAACTAAGTAAGTAGATAACTACTAGTGCTAGCTTATTACTTAATAAAGGTAAAAGGCCACAGGCTTAAGATTCTTAAGAAGAGATAAGAGAAGCTTAAGATTCTTAAGACGAGATAAAATACACCTAAGGACCCACAACGGATAAAAACTAATAGGGAAGGGTAGTAACTTAGTTTAGTGACAAACGAATAAGTATAGGACGCAAGTTTAAGAACTACGAGTTTAGAGAACGAATAAGAACGTTAGTAATCCTAGGTAAATATAGTGTTTAGCCTAAAGATTAAACAGTTAATACTAGGATTAAAAAGCAAGACGACTATAAAGATCCAACTGCAAGACGCAGAAAATAAGAAACTATAGATAAGTTTAGGACAAGAATTATTATATAGTAAGAGCAAAAGCTAGATAAGAGATCAGCTATACTAGGTTATATAAGGGACAGAGCACCTATGCGAAGAATTACTAATAGGCCAAGTGTAGGGACACCTAGGGTAAAGTGGTTAGATAAACTGGAACAAGAAGAGGATTTAGATATTCCAACCAGGTTTGAAGAAAGACATACTAAAGGATATTATAATATAGCGATGACAAGGTACTTTCTAATAGATAGACTATATACACTAAACTAGTTATATGGAAAGTGGTATAGGCAACAACACAATAATAAATAGGAAGACTTTTATATATAGCTAGATAAAAAAGTTGTCTAAAACTAACCTATTACGGAAAAACGCATGAGTTATATTAAAGGAGTATTAATTATAATATTAAGGAACCTAGAAGAAGGATCTAGGGACTAGAGAAGTAAGCAATAAATCTTAGTACCTATAGTAGAGATACTAGTGGTTAGGTTAACTAGGTATAGGTTTAAACTTAAGGATAAAGATAAACTAAGAGTTAACCTAAAACATATAGCGTATTATATACTATCGTGGATAGCTTGTGTGGATAATATATGTAATATATATAGAGTACCTAAAGATAAGAACCAGAAGTACCTAGTAAGGATATATTAGGTACTAGAGGAAAAGCGGTTTAGGAACGCTAAGTATATATATAGTTAGCACCTAGTAGAAGTACAAGGTTAAGAAGACTTAACACTTTAACTAGAAAGATTCCTTACGGAAGAATGCCTAGATAGATAATAGTGGTAGGAGTACCTAGAGAATACTTATCTATAGTATATAGAGAAAAAGAAACAAACTAAGTATTGGCCAAAGTTAGACCAAGTATAGGCAGGATTAAGCAGCCAATAGTTAGGAAAAGGGGAGGCGTATAGAACTAGAGGGAACTAGTATTAGAGCCTTAGACCCTTAAAGGAATTTAAGGTTAATACCTAAATTTAAGAGCTAAGTGGCAAGATCAGCAGTTTAAAGCGTTGGTAGATAGTAGAGCAATAAGGAACCATATGTCACTAAAGGTAGTAGAAAGGATAGGGTTACTATATAGATAGAAGAAATACCTATATCTACTTATAACGATTTTAGGAGATTAGATAGCCTATAGAGGAGGTATTATTAATCTTAAAATAGGACCTATTTAGATAACTATTAAAGGGAGACCAGTTAGAATGTCTTTTAATAT
>Ga0307507_10001704_pt1 | contig 48653 bp, 18 predicted proteins | sample 7_EM_MG_FD_207223 | JGI IMG/M metagenome (GOLD analysis project Ga0307507, IMG submission 207223) | Populus trichocarpa ectomycorrhiza microbial communities from riparian zone in the Pacific Northwest, United States - 7_EM | ecosystem: Host-associated > Plants > Roots > Unclassified | place...
TTTTAGTTTATTAAAAAGCTTTAAAGCTAAGTGTTTATAAGCTTTTTTTTATTTAAAAAAGAACCAATTCCATTCTCTACTTTTTATATTTTTAAGATGTTATATTCTAGTGCTATTACAAAAGTTACATTAACTAAATCGCCTCTTAACATAAATACGCCAAATATAGATACTAGCCCTATTCGAAATCAACTTCTCGAAATAGGAAAAAATATACAAAAGATAGAAAAAGATAATATCCAGCGCGCGGAAGACTACCTTAGTATAGAACGCCGTATCTTTAATCTAGAACTAGAAAAGGAAATGAGACTTTCTATTAGTAAGCAGGATAATCTAGGGCAGTGGGTTAGGTCTATAAGAGCGAAGTTTAAAAGGGATTATATTGAAGTTCTAGATTTAGTAGAGAAGCTTAAAAAGAAGGTTGCTAAGCTTTAAAGCGAGAGAGAAAAGCGTTACAAATATCTTACCTATTGCATCGAGTTCATTCTTAAAGGGAAGACAATATAAGTGTATTAGTTAATAAATCATATTCGTCTAAGCACTCAAGAAGAATAGGATAGAAGGTAGTCAATATAAAACCCCTATACTAGTTATATATAAGCTCTAGACGGAGCCTTACAGTATATAGGGGGAAGACCTCCTTAGGCCCCCTAACCCCCTAGGCATACCGCGTGCTCCATTTACGCAGAGCTCTATATATGGTTTGCCCTGGAGCTTCGTCCACAAAGCTCCTCGCTAAGCTACTTACAAAATTCTCTACCTCTACGCAGGTGCAGAGCATGCAATTATTACTCCTCCACCACCCTAGCTTACAGAGTTCTATAAAGTAGATGTATTGCATACGGGCAGAGTCCTCTAAAAAAATTATAAATCGGATTCTAGCTAGTTAAATGCAGGAAGATCCTCTGTTCTGTATATAAGAATTACAAGAATTTGAAATCTAAAGAGTTGGTTTAGCGCGAGATAAAGAGCTAAATTTTTCCATTAGTTCCCTCCTCCTAAATCTAACTTTATATAGTAAAAACTAGTCTACAAATTATATAGAAGGGCTGCTATCGAAGAAATACTTCAACTTTATACTCCCAATCCTCAGTATATCTAGTAAAACTTCCACTTACTCTCTCTCTCAAGCCACAATATTTGGACGGGCTAAGAACTACTGCCTGCAGAACCTTAAACTTATATAGGAACTCAAGACGGATAGTTTTATAGATAGTAGTTTTATTATAACAGATATAGTCACAAAGAATCCTTATATAGCGTAGGCCATCTAAGCATAGGACTCCGTACCAGGCATTACAATAGTAATAATAACGTAGATGTTTCTTAAAGTACCAAGCTATCCAGTAATCTTTATCCCGTAGATTTGCTGGGCGACAAATTGATATAACTAGAGACGTTGGGAAATGGACTGTTTAATAGTAATTACTTTTTATAGCTACTACAAAAACTTATATTCTATATCTTTTAATGGAAGAGGTAGGACTAGTTATAGACGACTATATATAACCAAATTAGAACCTTCTAAATATAATTTTAGGATTTAAAATACTCTAAAAAATCCTAAATAGTAGCCTCTCTTTAGTAAATAAACTAAAGCAAAGCTATTCCAATTGCGTTTCTAATTAGGTCTTTATAAATAGGACATAGTATAGAAAACGCACGGGAAATAAGTAATTAGAAGGCTAATTAGAATATAGGTAGGCTAAAAGAGCTAAAACCTATTAAACCTAAGGACTAGAGATATTAGACAAGGTTACAGGAAGATATATTAAGCAGACTAAGTACAAACACCCTTTCCTAAACAGTTACTCTTTAGTAACTACTCCTTTTTAAGAATTCCTTATCCCTTTATTCAAAGTAAAAGAGCATTTGGACGCTTACTATCACAATATATAGATTAAGCCTTTAAAGCCTCCATACAACCACCCACAAAGCTTTACCCCTAATATAACCACCTTTTTCCTTGCCTCTCCTTCTTCACGTCATATCCTATGCGTATAATATATTTCTAGCCTACAGTAACTCTGCGTTCTTATAATTAATATTAGCTAAATCCTAATAAGACAACTAGGGCCGAGAGTACCTCCCTAAATCCACTAGTACCTATTAAAAACAGCTTCTAGTTCCTCGATCTTGTCTATTAGACATAAATTTTAATCAAATATACAAGAAAGTAGCGTATATAGCTACGGGATGCGCTAGTATAGGACTAGGAATACTTTTTTTTCTAGTTATTTCTAGTAAAGAAAGAATAACTAAAGAAGTTCTTACTTTATATATTAGTAAAACAAAGTCTAATAAGTAATTTTACTAATTCTAGCCTTTAGTTTTTACCTTTAGAGTATAAGTCTAAAAGTCCAAAGAATATAACAATTGGAATAAGATACTTTTATACAAGTTATATAAATACTACTATCTGTACGAGTAGAGGTTACGTAGTCATATCTCTAATTAGTCATCCTTATAGTGACTTATTAGCCCCCTATTTAGGCACCACAATCCTTACAATCCTCTATAAAAGACACGAATAAATCAAAGAACCTATTACCTTATATTACAATTACAGTACCCCCCCAGGTGATACTGACACTAATTAATAATATCACAGATCAGCCAGGTGTTATTACAAAGAGAGGCACTATGCAATCGCTCCTACTAAGGCCCGTCGACCACGTTATATTTGCTAAGGAGAACCCTTCCTATATAGGCCCTGGGAACTCAAAGAACCGACTCCTCCAAGGCTTCGTTCGGTTCGCGTCCATCACGCAAAACAACCACTTAAGAGACGATACGCGATCGCTCCTACCAAGGCCCGTTAATTACGTCGCGTTTGCTAAGGAGAACCCTTCCTACCAAGGCCCTAGAAACTTAAAGAACTGGCTTCTACCAAGGCTTTATCCAGTTCGCGTCCACCACACAAAATTAATACCCAGTATAACCTCTTTACTGAGCGCCAGTACCCCCCAATACCTATTAACCGCTTAACACGTAAGACCACAACCTATACTACAATCTACGCCAGTTAATTATATCTAACACAGAAACCCAACGTCCGAATTAGAGTAATAGAATTACCTTAACCAACGAGACTACCGCAGAAGACATTACTAACTATATTAACTTTAAAATTAATAAGTACACTAAATATAACTTTAAAGATAAAAGCCTATGGGAATTATACCAAGAGGACTTTAATAATTTTAAGGTACAGACATTTAAAGACACTAATAGGCCTGCACTTACGGGACTCAAACAACTACTCCAACACAACAGAGTATAGGTCTTTAATAAGAAGAGCAAGTCAGTACCACAAGCACTATATAATGTCGCCCACAAAGACAACCCTACGGAATGGTTAGATACAGAAATTAAGCTATACATCAACAATAAAGGACGCTTCAATTCGTATATTATTAACCGCCGTCTTGAATCACGTTTATTAACTCCCTTAACAGCACCTACCCCAACCCCAGCTATCTTGAATGACCTCCCTACGGCCGAGCCTCCCTCACCTACGAACGTCACGGCTCCCCCTATGGACGTTACGGCCCCCTCTACAAACGTTATAGCTCCTTCTATAGAAGCTAAAGCCACCACCTATAGCAGAGACTTAGCAACCTTGGCAAAGATATATATAGAGGAAAGCAAGTACAGCGGAGAGGATAATAACTTTAACCACAAGCTCACGATTTTTAACGACCTTTATAACAGGGTTAATATACCACAAAAGGCAAAGATCAAAGGCTTTCCAACAATACTACAGGGTATTGCTCTTGACTTCTACTATAAGAACAAGGCAACCTATACCACCTTTAACAGCATCTGTAATACCATACACAACCACTTTAAAGGACCAGAATACAAGCGTGGAATCTTAGCAAAATGGAACGCTATAACCTTAAAGACCGTAATAATGAAAAATAAAGGCAAGTCTACAGGGGACTGCCTACAGCTACTGCTTAACAACCTCCGTTATTTACAGCATAGTCTTGACGCTAACCTCCACAATAACGACTTCCTACACAATAAGCTTATCATCGCTTGTTAAGACGTCACTGCTTACCAGGCAGCTTGCTCCAACCCGCCTACTACACTCACTGGCCTTATAAACAGCCTACAATCATCAATTGTCACTTATGAGAAGATTAATGGTACTATAGGACAACCCGCCAATATATTCTTACAGCCTATAAACAGCCTACGGACGTATTCTTTACTAACCATCGCTACCACCGACTAACGTCTCAACTAAGTTCATCAAATAATCGTTACAGCAATAATGCTAGGACGTGCTTTGTGTGTAAGAAAGGAGACTATTGGTTAACTAGGTATACTAAAGAAGAACGTAATAAAACAAGAAAAGGATTTAAAAGACATATCCACCAGTACCTCGCGGACAATAATATTGACGACGACTTTGATAAGGATATAACGGCTATAGCATTTAATATATTAACCCCAACTATAGTTCCTACTAGTGGTAACTTCTTTTATAACAACCATGGTATTAAGCACTTTATAACCTCAAACGGACCAATACCAATCAAAACGGCTAAGAATATAGTCATATCTATAAACAACAATGCCTTTACCTATAGCCTTACGGGTAGCATAGAGCCTAATAGTACAGACCCTAGTGGTACGGAACCTAGTACAGTAAGGCGCGGTAATATTGACAATAAGAGTAGCAACGATAAGGGCAAGAGCGCCACCTACCTCTATAACAATAACCCTCCCGACCTTACCGTTGATATCGACTTCCTTGACTATCATTTCGACGACAACGGATAGGACTTAGCCCTTCTACCTACTTCCCCTATAGTCTGTAACGACTTTTATACCTTCTAAAGCCGCCACACCTTCGGTTCTGACTTTAACTACGCTCTGTTATGGGACACCTCAGTAACACCTTATACGCGCCTACCTATCTCCACCGTAATATCCGAATATTCACGATATCCGCAATATTCGCAACATCCGTAGCGATATCTGTAATATCCATAACAATATCCGCAACGTCTGCAATATCCGTAATATTCACAATACCCAAGACATTTGCGATTACTGCCCTAAGCACCTATTAACCTATATACTTCTCCTTTATACTTTCTTACCTTCTTTCCTTTTTGTAAATGTCGCCAGTATCTGTATAAGTAGAGGTTACGTGGTTATGTCTCTAATTAGTCATCCTTACGGTGACTCATCAGCCCCCTATTTAGGCACCGCGATCCTTATGATCCTCTGCGAAAGACATAAATAAATCAAAGAACCTATTACCTTATATTGCAATTGCAGTACCCCCCCAGGTAATACCAACAGCTACATATTGTAATCCACTTCCTATTTAAATTTCTTCACTATTAAATAGCTTATTAACCTCTTATCCTATAAACCAGCTTATTTCTTTAGATAACGCTTTAGCTGTACTTCTTTATAAAACAGCTACAGGTTGCTTAATTATTAGTACTATACTCGCATTTTTCTTATGGTATATTTTAGCACTCTTACTTTCTATTTCATAATATAGTATTAATCTATGGAATCCATTTCTTATTCCTATGTATATTGCATATGGAAGTGTTTTTTGTATAATTTCTATATTTCCTTACTGTTTCATTTTAAAACTAATATACTCCACTACTTACTTATTACAACCTAATATTAAAGTAGAAAAGGGAGATATAGAGGTATTTTATATAGGGGTATCTTGTCTTAGTTTTTGTATGGTACTATTCGCAAGCATTACTCTATTATTAAATAGGTAGTATAGGTAGATGTCTACAGATCGCCTTAAATAGCTCTCCTTTCCTTTCTCTAGCTTTAGATACCGTGCTCGTGCCTTGATTAACTAAGTCGCTAACACACTAGACGAGATCTCAGCCAACAGAAGTTCTATTTAATTAGGCTATACAACAATTTCCTTTCCTTAAGAACCCCTTGTCCACTTATACTATATTACTCTCTCTTAGGCTAGCAGCTACTTCGGCTTAAAAATATATTGCCCAGAATCTAATGTTATAAGCAGAATCCTAGGCTCGCTATCATCGTTATATAGTATTAAGCACTAGCTAAGCAAGTCAAACTCCTTCTCTTTTCTAGTGTTATAGTTCCTTAAAGTTAAACTCATTAATACTCGTTTATTCTTCCAATAGAATAACCTATAAAACAGTTAAGAAGTATATAATTTAAATTAATTTTACTTCATTAGAATGTAGAAAAGTAAAATTTATAATAAGCAATTAAATATACTTTAAAGTATTAGAACTTTCTTTATATATATTTTAATAAATATACTGGCTATTAAAATTATAAATAGTAGACTTAGGTTTTATAAATAGTAGACTCAGGTTTTATAAATAGTTATAATTAAATATAGTTATATATAGGTTTTTTATAATAATAGACTTACTTTTATTATTATAAATAATAGTTAAGTAATTTCCTTAATTTTGCTAGCATTATGGATTCTACTAATTCTACTAACTTAAAGATAGGTAATAAGAGTGGAGTTAAATGTTCTAGTAGTATATCTAGAACTATTCTCGATTTATCGCAAATACAAAACTCTAACATAAAGGCTTAAGGAGCCAAAGCAAAGCAAAAACAAGAGATATTACGTAAAAGAACAAAGACCCTTTTCAAAAAAGCAGACGAGTTACAATCTATAGCTAGGGCAAAAGTATTCTGTGTTCTAAACATACAAAATAAATGGTACTTTTACACGTCTATAGAGCAGCCGTCATGGCCACCAACTATAGAACAGCTTATACGTTAACGACCTTTGTCTAAATATATCTTCTAACTAAGTACAGAGTTAAATATATCCAGTGCCTACAAAGCTTACGCCAAAAGACTTTAAAAAGGAGAAGAAGAACTAAATATAAAGAAAACGATCGCCATTTTCTATTAGCCCTTATAGTTTAGGGCTTATTTAATAACTTTTTTTAACCTATTCGCGCCCACCTATTCAACCCCCTGTTTTGTGCCCACCTACGCCCGTCTGTAGGATTATAAGCGCAACTAGTGGGCGCCACAGCAGGGGTGTATATCGAACAGGTAAGAGCCGTTCGTTTAGTAGAATAATCGGCAGGTTAAGGACGGGCAGTAAGTCGTAATTATATAAGCCGCATCTAAGCTTATAGACGCTGAAAAACACCTAGATAGAGCCCATAGTTAGACCCTTACTAATAAACTCAATTTCTTCGTGAAATACTTGCTCCTTCTAATAGCCGGGCTTAGTACGTCTACTAAGGGCAGCTCCGCTAACCCTACTGCCTCACCCATAGCTTAATCCTTACCCATATTAGACCCACCCAATATATGCGATTCAACTACTCCTACTACCGCCACCACCCCTACTGAGCCAGTATCAGCGCCCAGTATATCAGCGCCTGCGACAAGGCAGACAAGGAAGTGAGGGAGGGCGAAAATAACAAAGGACGAAGATAGGCAGGAGCCTATTACTACCAAGCTACCAGCCAAACGGGTCCGGAAGAAGAAGGCGACAATAGGTACAGATAATCCTAATAGGCCTTAATTAGTATAGCTTCCAGCCTCAAATAAGGCCTTCTTAACCTACCTACGGGTACTGGTGGATCAAGGCAAGGAGACCAACAATACTACTTTTAAGGCTACCGACTATATAGACGCTATTGCCTTTATTAAAATCAAATCGGGTCAGGAGCTTACAATTAACCAGTTAACCAATAAGTACAATTATTAGAAGGCTGCTTTCCATAAGTTCTTAGCCCACAAAAGGGCGTGTTCGGGTTAGGGCAAGCATAAGGTTACTCTATTACCATAGACAGATAAGGAGGGGGTTATAGACAACTACTTTCACCAACATATTAAAAGAAAACCTTTTAAGAATAATTGGCCGGCTTATTATAAGCAATTAACGTATCTGCTTACTAGTAAAATAGCTAAAGGCAACTACGCCGCATCAATTAATAATGCGCTTGATAAGAATTCGTTATGGAATATAGGTACAAGCAAAGCCGACGACGACTCTGATATCGAGGTTAATAATCATAATACAATTGATAGCGGTAGAAACCTAAATTTAGCACTTAGATCAATTAAACAGAGTCCTTCTAGGACATTAAGTACTAGAACTCCCACACTATAAACTTTCCACTTAAACCACCCCCACATCTAGCTATAAACATCATTAGCTTCTGCTCTACTGATATACCTTCCTGTATATACAGCCCGTAGTCGTCAACAAGCCGATTAAGGAGTAATTTAAACATTCGTTGGTTAAGGCATGTCACCGTTTTAAGCGCCAGCGAAGGACTGTATAATAGCTCTACCGTCTTTCCCTCACCGCGTAGAGAATCAACAAGCTGCTAGCGCTTGCCACTAGCTATAGGAAGGTTATTTGCAGCTTCTATAAGCATATAGAGGAGCCCCAGCAGCGCCCATAGGCCTGTAGTCACTATGGCTGGTATATAAGGCCTCATCGTCAAAGTCGGGTGGAATTACGTAATGGAAGAATTGTTCAAAAAACACCAAGATAGAATCGATCTAAACGCTAGCGCAGGTAGACGAAATGCTGCCCCCTTATTAAACGGAGGGTGTAGGTGAGATTTTACCTATTCAGCGGCGCAGGTGGGCAAAAGGGGCCTATCTATACTACATTAAGCAATAGAATCGCGGTAGACACGAGAATCCACCTACGCCCTACATATCGCCCGATTTTAGTTGCCAAGACCGCCCAACAGGTAAAAATCCACCTATAGTAACAAACGGACACCTTCTACCTGTTGGCAATTTAATCCTCCGGTCGGTATTGCGCATATGGGCCCTGTTTGTTATTTTTGGGTAACGAACAGGTGGGCGCAAATAGGTTAAAAAAAGTTATTAAACAAGCCCTTAACAGGTTAAAGACCGGGGGAGCGACAAAGCGTATTATCAGAGTCGTAGTATAAGCTAGACATAGAAGGACACAGAAACGTGAAATATAGTCAGTTAGGAGGTATAGGTAGGAGAGGGGATCCTTAGAAGTATTCGCTTATTAAAATCGGCTTATTATTCGCTTAGGTGTAAACATCCTATCCCCTTCGTAAAGTAGATCATAGCTTTGACCGCGCTAATGTCTAGGAAACGCTATCTCGACAAGGGTATAGCCAATACGGGTCAGCCACCCTCCCTACTAGCACGGTAGCGTATAAAGAACCTTTTACACTGCCTAATACAGGCTTAACTCACTCATATAACTTAGCGGGGGTGGCTATGCCAGTAGTTTGGGCACTTTAATCACAGACATCACGCCAGGCTTGTTAACACTACCCATCAGAACTATCCAACTCACGCAAGATCAAATTTCTATATATAATTATTATACTATACCCCTATACCACTATTCTTCGCTTTTACCAGGGCCTAATAGTATTCGCTTGCTTCGCCTAATGCCATATAAAGAAAAGACTGCCCCTATACAATACTAGCTCGTCAACTACTCTCTACAGGAATTGGGCGGAGGGACTTATCTATACAAGGCTTTATCCTATGTATAGGGCGATCCAAAACAAACTTTGCCCATCTTAATAGACAAGCATAATTTGCCCATTACAGCAAACCTTTACACGGCGCTATCCCGTCTTTGAGATCGCTATTTTGAACGAATTATATGGGTAGATGCTGTTTGCATTAACCAAGCAGATAAGAAAGAGAAAGAACATTAGGTTCAGTCTATGGCGAAGATCTATGGCCAAGCAAATCATATAATCGTTTAGCTTAGAGAGGCGGCAGACAATAGCAATCAAGCGCTCAAAAATATACGTATTGCTGCAGAAGGTAAATTTATAAACTTATTAAACAACAAAAGGAGTCAAAAAGCAATTCTCAAACTACTTAAACGACTGTGGTTTTAGCGCATCTGGGTAAGAGAGCAGATACTCAACAATATCTATAGAGGTTATTAAAAGGTCGATCTAGGTACTTCAGGAAGTCGCCACAGCTTGACGTGTTCTAATCATGTGTGGCCCTACAGAGATAAATAGGTACGCCTTTTACTCAGGCTTTAATAAATTAAAGCTTTCCTATGGAGCTTATCCAGGCTTACAGGGTCTAATACGTTCAGTAACTTATGTAATAAGGGGAGCAATCTTCCAGCTAAAATATACAACAGGTTCGTCACGCGGACTCTCTCTAGGTAAGCTAATAGATATATACCATACCCACAAGGCTACTAAGCGTCACGACAAGGTGTATACCTTATTTGGCATAAGCTCTAATAATCCTAGCGCGGCTGGTTTATCGCCTAACTACAAAGTCCCATAGAAGAAACTCTTACAGCAACTTATCAAATTCCTTCTTTATAAAGAGGTCTATATAGAAACTTAGAACAAAAAGGAGATCGCAGTGATTAAAAGCAAGGGCTGTATTCTCGGCCAGGTGTCCTTAGTAGAAAGTAACAGTACTTAGTATAATAGACAGCACGTGGCTATCATTTTTAAGAATAAACCTAGGTCGTTAAAGTATGAGAAGAAATAGGGCGCTTAATAGACTCTCTAAACCTTAGTAAAATCTATCCGGCAGGGCGACCTTGTCTGCCTTCTACAAGGGGCTTTAAAGCCGACTATCATTAGAACATATAAGGATAATTTTACTGTTATCAAGATTGCAGTTGCTCTTCAGCAGGGTATACAAACAAAGAGTGGATATATTAAGCATCAAAGACTCTTGCCTTTAATAAAAAGCTTCCCACATAACTTTCTACTAGTATGGAATTGGGAAGAGTTAGCGGGAAATTTACAAGATCGAGTAGGATACGAAACTCCGATAGAGGTAAATACTCTAGTGCCAGAGTATTCAATAATAACTTCAAACAAAGCTGCTAGATTATATAACGTGGCATTGATCTTAGGAGACTTAGAAGAGTATAAAGAGGCAAGAAAGAGGCTTTAAAAAGTAATAAAGAGCCATAAGGGGACGCCTATAGAAGAGTATCTATATAAACTAGCAGACATAGAAAACCTCGCATTAATACATAAAAAAGACAAGCAATGGAAAGAGGCTAAAAAGATGTTTTTGCAAGTAATAAAGACAAGAAAGCGGGTGCATAGAATAGACCATCTAGATACCCTAAGCAGTATAGCCAACCTAGTGTCAACCTATATAGATTAAGGGGACCTAAGTATAGTAGAGCTAGAGATAGTAAAAGATCTAGTATATTAAATAAGAGATAATATCCAGATCCTAAAAGAAGAGGTGGTCCAGGTTATAAAGTTATTTAGCAAAGAAATGCTAACACTTTTACTAGACCTAAGAAGGGACAACGTCCTAATCACAGAAGAGGTAGTTAAGGCAGCGGTAGGGAATGGGGTAAGTAGTAAAGGAATAATAATACTTCTACTTAATTAAAGAGGGGGCGATGTCCTAATCACTAAAGGGGTGGTTAAGGCAGTGATAGGGAATAAGAGTAGTAGTAAAGAAATAATAACACTTCTACTTAATTGAAGAGGGGGCGACACCCCGATCACCAAATAGGTAGTAGAGGCAGCGGCAGGGAATAGGAAGAGTGGCAGAGGGATAATAGCATTTCTACTTAATTAAAGAGGGGGCGATGCCCCAATTACCAAAGAGGTAGTAGACCAGATTATAAGGAATTGGGGGAGTGATGGAGAAATAATAGCACTTCTATTTAATCAAAAAGACGTCCCGATTATCAAAGGGGTGGTGGCCCAGATTATAAGGAATTGGGGAGGAAATAAAGAAATAATAGCACTTCTATTTAATTAAAGAGACGTCCCAATCACCAAAGGGGTGGCGGCCCAGATTGCAAGGAATTTTAACAAAGAAATAATGGCACTTCTACTTAATCGAAGAGGGGGCGACGCCCTAATTACCAAAGGAGTAGTAGAGGCAGCGGCAGGGAATTATTAGAGTAGCAAAGAAATAATAGCACTTCTACTTAATTAAAGAAGGGGCGACGTCCTAATTACCAAAGGTGTAGTAGAGGCAGCGGTAGGGAATTAGGGAAATAGTAGGGGAATAATAGCACTTCTACTCTATTAAAGAGGGGGCGACGCCCTAATTACCAAAGGGGTGGTGGCCTAGATTGCAAGGAATTAGGGGGGAGATAAAGAAATAATAGCACTTCTACTTAATTAAAGAGACGTCCTAATTACCAAAGGGGTGGCGGCCTAGATTGCAAGGAATTTTAATAAAGAAATAATGGCACTTCTACTTGATTAAAGAGGGGGCGACGCCCCGATTACTAAAGGAATAGTAGAGGCAGCGGTAGGGGATAGGGGGAGTAGTAAAGAAATAATAGCACTTCTACTTAATCGAAGAGACGTCCTAATTACCAAAGGGGTAGTGGCCCAGATTGCAAGGAATTGGGGGAGAGATAAAGAAATAATAGCACTTCTACTTAATTAAAGAGACGTCCTAATTACCAAAGGGGTAGTAGACCAGATTGTAAAGAATTAGAGGAGAGACAAAGAAATAATAGTACTTTTACTCGATTAAAGAGACGTCCTAGTTACCAAAGGGTGGTGGCCTAGATTGCAAGGAATTTTAATAAAGAAATAATGGCACTTCTACTCAATCAAAGAGGGGGCGACGCCCCGATCACTAAAGGGGTAGTAGATCTTATAAAAGTGCCTCAGATATAGTTTTGGCGGAAGAGACCACTCTATAATTAGAACTTCTAGCCCTAATACTTATACATTTTAATAGTACAAATATAAGAGGTTATATTCTTGCTTATTTATAATTATTCTCTTTAACTCTTTAGTTTATAAAGGGGCTCGGGGGTAAGCGTAAATGTATAATAAGATAATTTGCTACTCTATAGAGAGAAGCTTCTAGAAACTTCTAGCAAAATACCCATTAATAGAACTACCCGAAAGTAGATAAAACACCTTAATCACGCTAGCAGGGAGGGCGGCCAACCCACACCAGCCACACCCTTATAAGGTGGCGAATTCTATAGCTATTTTTAGAGAGTTAAGTTGGTTGACTAGAGGTATAGCTAAGGTTAAGTTAGATCGTAAGACTACAGGGCTAAGATCGGCCCGCTTACTAAGTCTTTACATAGCCATAGGCCTGCTAGCTATAAGCTTAGCTTACTAGATAACATAAGTAAATTACACGGCGATAATTATATAGGACGTGCGGGGTCGTTTCACACTAGCCGGAATTAGTAATTGCTTTAATTAGAAATACCGACTAGGGTAGCAACCTTGTATAAATTTACACGCAACAGCAGGCACAAAGCTAGTAATAACTTCCTACTATTATAATAAGGCTCTAAGGCTAGGGTTCTTCGGATTTACCTCTATACTATATTTCCGCTTTTAAACCTAAGCATACAGGATTTTAAACTAAGCCATAACTAAGCAAATATAAGCTATGGTAGTGTAAAATTAAGTAAGCCTAAGCTAATCAGGACCTAGTTTTTAGTCTTATTTCTACAGGGTTCCACCCAGTTCCGGGTTTCCGGTGCTTGCACTGCCCGCCCTATCGTAAATAGTTAGCGCCGCACGGTCCTCGCAGTTCTTGGCAAGCCTTATAAAACTTCATACTATACTTCCATACGATCTCTTCCAGGACCCCACATCAGTCGTCAGCCCAAAGTGCGAAAATCTGCCATAGTATGCACAAAAATCGGAGTCCGATTCGCAAGCAATTATATAATAAAAAACTCAGAATTCTAATCTCTTTTAGGTGGGGTAGTTCCTTTAGAACTTATCCAAGCCGGCCAATACCAGGCGTAATATACATAATGCCGAAGATTCTATAAATCTTTAAGATATTAGGGACCTGGTTACCTATTATATAGGCAATTACTCACCTTTACTTTTCTTAAACGTTCTTCTTTCTATCCCTTAAAGGAGATAACCCCATTTATATCATCCTTGGAAATTTATTCCCCCTCCTTTAGAACCTAATACACTTAACCTTAGCCTATATTAGACTTATCCATTACAAGAACTAATACCTATGAGTAGTATTTAAATCGTTAAAGATATAAAAGGGGCAGATTACATACTACTTACCTCTAGTAGGTATATTGTGGTTGCTGGCCTTTAAAGATATTTGGAGATATTTAGAGGCATTTAGAGGTCTTTAGAGGTCTTTAATGGTCTATTTATATATTAGTCGGTAAAAAGCCAAGCAGAGGCCATGTATGCATATTGATAAGGCCGAACTATATAATAATTCTTATTGGAGCAATAAGGGTGTATATAGATCCAAGTTAGGCTACAAACGGTATAAAATACAAAGTACTGCGCGTAAAGGCAGCCTAAATCCAAATCACTAGACCGCATAAACACGAGAAGGTGCCACTTGCTCTACATACTTGCGTGCAAAGAAGTTCCCGCCTTATGCCATAGGTAGTAAAGATCGGTAAAGGATTTAATCTAACTCAGGGTTGCTAAATGACATGGAAGGGCTGCTATAAGTGTACTTATAGAACATAGCCCATTAGAAGTATAGAGAGGTGCGGCTTACGCCACAAATTTGCGTATAGATGCGAAAACGTCATATAACAATGCAATTCTTTGCTATACTATTTGCGGAAGGAAGAGTTCTTGCTAGATAGAGAGACGCCCTCCTTACAAAGGTAGCTTCTATATTGGCTAGGTAACACTTAAAGACAAAAACTGCCCGGCTAAGTCTTCGTCCTTACGACGCTGTAGCTTATGATTTACCTGCTCTATAACTTCCTCTCTGTTTTCTATCTTTTTAACTATATCTAATAGCACTTTGCCTTGCTTCTACAACCCATTTAAAAGAAAACTCCCTAGTAGGGTAAATTATATCCTGTATAGGGGGGAAATGCTTAAGGTAGGGTGGAAACCAATTATGTCTAAGGCCTATAAAACTGTTAACTTATAAAAAGCTATATTATTTATAATATTTACCTTAGCTTGCTTCAAGTTCGTTATTAAAGGAGACCCATTTAAAGAATTTTTAAGAAGAAGGAGTGTCTTTTATCTAAAACCAATTATTTCTATTCTCTACCTTATGTTCTACCTATTCTATTATTTCCGGCCCGCCTTTTATAAACATGATATTATTTAAGAATACTATACGTCTAACTAACAAACCATCAGAGGGCAAAAATATCTTTAACCTATAAAATTATTAGATTAATATAAAGGGTATATAGTGTCTTTTACTTAAACATTCTTAAGACTAGTACCAGGTTTATAGAAGCCCTATAGGAAATCTTAAGAAGAAATAGGACTATATCTTGGTCTAAAAACCAAATTATTAATCTTAATTTCTGGCAGCCTTATTATAGTATAATTCTTGAGATAAAAGCGCTAGGTAAGGTTGGAGTAATAATGACAAAAGTAAAGGTCTCCAGTGGCCTCTTTATATAGGACTAAAGGAGATATATTTATTTGTGGTCTATAGCACGTTCTCTTTACTAATAAATATTGAGGCGATTTCTATAAGTCACCTATATCTCTTCCATAGGTGCGTTAATGTTTAGGCACGCATTGGTGCTATAATATTTCTTAGAAACGGGCTATATTATATAGGCCCTACCTGACCGGAAATCAGCCCTACTAAGAAAATCAGCCCTACTAAATAGCTTTTTATTCACTAAATATATCCGCTACTTATACCTTCAACTTAATAATATCTAGGCCATATATAGCCCCTGGCATTAATAGCAAAGATATAGATAATTTAAAAGCCTATATAGCAACATAGAACTAAGAATATTCCTCTTTATAGACATTTGATGTACCCCTCTACACTTTACCTACCATAACTACAACAGATAAATATATTACTCTATACTTAGAGGTTAGTACAAACGCTAGAAGATATAATAGTATACTAATAAATATAAATTAGAAAGCCAGAGCTATTGCTACTATAATCCTAAATATAACCTCTAGTACTGTTTTACTCGAAAAGTTGGATTTAGTACTATATAACAACCTATAGAGTCCCCGTCTATATATGCCCGCACAGAGTGTAAATAAGGCTGTAGTAATATTAGCTATTGGGCCGTTAGGCTTAGGTAACAGATTGCCGAAATTTAAAGTTTTAATAGGCTACGAACCCTTTAAACTCAAGAGCGGTAAAATACTAGGTACTTTATACAACATGCCTCAAATCTTTAAAGGGTGTGGGGGTGGAATTGCTTATCTATTAATATAGGTCCGTTTAGTTACTACCTTACAGTAGCTGTGGTGGATTAAGAGTTAGACTAATATGCTAAAAGTTTAGGGTATACCACGCTAAGAATGCTAGAATGTAGTAGGCCCTACAAGCTAGAGTGACGGTTATACTATATACCAGAAACTATAGCGTAGCAATTAACTTAGTCGTCTATCGCTGTCATACTAGTCATGGTGTTACACAATTTAAGACCTATTATGCATCTTAGGATGGTCCGTAAAGAATATAGGGGGGATTGGCTGAAGGTTCTAGTATATATCAGAAGGGGTCTTAAAGAATTTAGAAGGTATTAGCTAAAGGTCCTAGTATATATCAAAAGGGGCTTTAAAGAACTTAGAAGGGATTGTCTAAAGGTTCTAGTATAGATTAAATAATTTGAAGGGGACTGTCTAAAGGTCCTAGTACGTATTAGAATAGTTCCAAAAGTGTTTAATAGGCATGCTCTCCTCCCCTATGCTAGGTAGCGGCCCTTACTATATTACAACCAAGCTTTCTTAATTGGAGTTCTGATAAGATATGGTTCGCAAACTATTTATTCTAGAAGAACTCTCTAATCTAGTGCGCTTTTATTTGGAGTGCTTAACATCCGCTAGCCTTTTTATTCCATTGAAGTTCTAAAAGGCGTTACCAGTTTTAGGTTGGTTTATAGAGCTAGTATTAGTACGCTTAGTATATGCCTCCTTTAACGCCTTCGCCAAAGGAGATAATTTCTTCTATTCTTTATATCGTGGTTGCGTTTCTATCTAAGTAATAAATGCGTCGAACTCTTCTGGTGCCATATATCTTTTAATACTATTAGGAGTTAGTTGCTAATTTAATAGAAAAATAAGAGGAAACTAACTTTATATTACACTCTATATTGCCAAGACTAATAAGTACTTCAGGTTTAAAACGATTCTATTTCTAGCCAGCAATATTGTTTACCTTCAAGACATCTCCTCCAAGAGGATAGATTGTCTTCTATACTATACTTCTAAGGTTCTCGCCGTTTCTAAGCTTTTTATTTATCTGGTCTAATCGCTTCACCTTAATATCTATCCTCTTAAATAGAATAGATTTTATCAACCTACAGCCAACTGCATTTTTGTTTGCCTTAAGATTATTAGCTAGGTTATAGATAATGGCCTTATTATTATCTCCTACTAGTAGAGTATATAGTCCCCAGAGGGCTTTAAGTAATCCGCCCTAGTCCAGATTATAAAGTAATAGGAACTCCATTAAGTCGTTAGCCTTTTAAATTAGAATTTTTGTGCTAACAGCAACAAGTCACTCCACAGCTGTTAGCAACAAGGTCTTAGTTTTTACTTCTCTACCTTAGTAAAGCGGGGTTAGGCTTCCATTAAAAAGTAGGATTTTAGTAACTCAAAATAATAAGTAAAAGTTATATAGAGTCTCTAGAGTCTCTAGAGCTATCGAAGTCGCTAAAGCTGCTAGAGCTTTTAGGGTTATCAAGATTGCTAGGGTCTTTTAAACTCCCAAAATTGCCAAAGTATTATTTAAGCTGAGCGCCTCTCTTTAATCAGTGTGTCCGACGGAGAAAGCTTCTAGGAAGTTCACTACCGCCCTATTAAGAATTTTAATTCCTTTAGCTTCGCTAATAGAGCATAGGCATTGCGAAATACGCTTAAGCTTATTTAACAATGACTATTATACATAAGCAATACCTTAAGAAAGGAGTGTTGGAGGTGAACCTATAGAAGAACAAGAATTAACGGCGTAAGCTAGCTGCAAGAATACATTAAAAAGGACTACTTCACCTTCCTATAGTGAATTAGCCTTAGGTAAGAGAGGACTATAAAATAGAATTACCTTAGCGCCAATAAGCGTCTTATCACCCTACTACTAAAACATAAGTATCACAAGGCCCACTAGGTCGTTTAACTAATAAAAGAAAGTAGTAGGGCGTAAGAATAAGAGAAGCAGGAAACGTTACAGGGGGGTTTCGTTACAATCGCAACGAAACCCCCCTACAACTTTAGCTTAGCGTGCATTGGCCCCCTTACCTTATTATCCCCTTAACAACTCGTGCTCCTCTAAAGATCCATAATAGAAAATTAAGTAGCTAATTAAAGTGAGGATATGCAGCCATCTCCCAGGTCAATTGGACGTATCTTACCTACTATAAAGTCCGGAAGTCCCGTTAATTTTCTTTTAACAATGTAATATACGTCCACAAGAATTAAAGGCTAGAACGCCTCAATAAACCTAAAATGCTTTAGATCTCAAGGGTGTAGGATAGAGATAAGTAATATATAGAGCTAATCCCGCTCTATTACGCTAGGATATACAATTGCCTTTATCTAGTTGCCTTAACGCTCCTTTTATAGCTTTTATTCGTCACTGCCCCAGCTTTACTGTTTTTACCGCTCCTCTTAAGCCACTTCCTAGCCTACCCTGTTTCTGCTAGCTATTTGCGGCCGCGTCACTCCTTCAACAACTGGCTCGGTCTTTAAAGCCGCAATTCGCTGGACTATATCGGCCATTAATACCTTAAAGCAGTATACTTAGCTGCCTCTTATAACCATTACTAGCGATTTAGCAGCAACTCTCTGTTAGGATCGAGATTCTAGATACAGCATATTAATTACTAAGCTTTGCCAAAGAGCAAGCGCCTTGCTATCTATTAATATAACGTCTTCAATTATATTAGAAATTCATTCTGGATTAACTACAAAACTTGAAACCTTTTTGTGTTCTAGTACTTACCAACTCAAAGGCCTGTAAGGCTAGCAAAAGGCACCTTTAAAGCCATATGACGTGCATCTAGGTACTAGTCTACCGCGTAATCAACTTAATAAAGGCCTAAAAAACCAGCAAAAGCTACTAAAGCAACAAGACCGGCACTGTATACCAACAGAAGAAGCTATAATATATAAAATTCTCCTTATTTACGTAAATAGGGAGACTGCGTATACACTTGCCTATAACTTGATTAGTCTCTTTCCTAAGTCTAAATAGGAATTTCTTTATCTTCTTTAGAGAAGAACTAAAGTAACTATAGTGCCTAAAATATGGGATATTATCTATTTACCTTTATTCTTAGAAATAATGCATAAACGCCCTAACGCAATTATATTCTAGATATATTTAATATCTCCCATTCTATATCTGTTTTAATTAAATTATAGAGACTAATCTAAGAGAGTCTTAAAAGCTTAAAGAAGTATATTAGGAAGAAAGGCGCACAAAGAGCTATCTTTTAGAGGCCATATCTACCTAGTATAGAACCTTAACAGTAGTTATTTATATCTAGCTTAGAGAGTATTGAGATTTTGGCATATAATTAAATTTAAATTCTCTACCGTCTTTAAATAAGTCCCCTTGCACTATAATATAAATTCGCGTCCTCTTGCACCAAAATTCTTGAAATTGCAGTGCTTATATAGTAGGGGGAAGCCGTACCGGTAGCGTTATTGTGTTTATCGGCCGCTTAGTGCTCCATTAAATAGGTATATTCCTGCTGAATATCCCTATACCTCTCCCTACTACTCCCTCCTTTCCTTCCAAAAATTCAACCACAGATGGATATCCAGCAATTAATCCATTAGCCCACGCTATTACTACTAGCACTAGTACACCCAGCGTCGGCCAATTTAGCGCCAGCTAGTTTAGCGTTAATAGTTTCCGCTAGTTTAGCGCTGACAGTTTAGTATAGATTAGCTTAGTATGATAAACTATCTAGCAACCAAACCTATTACTAACCGCCAATAGTAAGCATGTAATAGTCCTTTAAAGAACTTTAAAGTGGACGCCTAATAACTTGTTACAATTAATAAATATAACCTTTAAGGGGGACAATAAATAGGAAAGGATTGCTTTTAAGCTTAGAAAACATGCACTCTATTATTAAAGGAAATATAACAAACTTTTTATTAATACTAGAGCGCATAGAATATGGATGCCTAAAAACTATATAATCGCGTACTATTTAAGGCAGCAGCGCGGTTACTTATATATAAACATTGCTAAATGGGTACCACATTCGCCAGCTGATATATAGGAGACATATAGGAATATATACGTTTTATACCTTATTCCACTAAGACATCTTACTTACATCTTAGACTTAAATAAAATGACCAAACTTTTAACACATTAGACTTACCTTTGGGGTTTTAGCGTATATTACTGGTAGGTCCCCTTTTTTAGATAGTATACAGCCTTATCCTCTACTTTTGTTTAAACTTTACTAATACTCTGTTAAGATTAAAGTTGCGAATAAAATCTTACAGGCCTAGAAGGCACCATAAATAGCTAATAATAACGCCCTCCTTATACGTTTATATGATAAAAAACTTAATAAGGATATATAGGGGAAAATTATAGAACATTTTATAGGTAGAACACTATAGGGATATAAGAGCCGTTATAAGATTCTAAGGCCCAAGCCTAAAGAAACATGGACAGCTAAGGAAGAATAAACAGCCGAGGAAGAGAAACGCCTTATAGATATATATAAGAAACAAGGCATAACGTAAAATAACCTCAAAAGATAGTTTCTAGGAAGAACGCGACTCTTGTATAAGTAGTATTATATAAATATGTTTCCTAAAAAAGGAATAAGGCGACTAACAGGACCAATAATGCCAAAGGAAAAGAAGGTAATGAGGCGGAAACAAGCAGCGCTAAGGAAAAGAAGGCAACAAGGCGTAGATAAACAGCGCCAAACATAAAGACCCAATAAATATTGCTTAACGGCAGGAGTAAGGAATATAGATCATAGCAGTTGTTCTTATAGGTTTTGTACTATTATTGGGTTAGGCTTCTGGCTTTAGTGCCACATATAAGATAATTAGTGGGATACAATTAGCACCGAAATAATATAAACACTGTGCACGGACGGAACGCCAAATATTGCTATTAATCTATAATATATCCTGCCTTTCTAAAGTGCGCCTTTGCATGTATTCCACATACTTAACTAATTGCAAACTCTAAGAAGTTATTAAAGCTCTTAAACCCAGATGCTAGTATATAGTTCCTCTTAATCCAAGCCTTTAGATCCTTAAATATTGCCTTAATAGGATTAAAATCTGGTGAGTATAGTAGTAGAAACTCTAGTATAACACCTAAACGTTCGCAGAGCTCTTAAAGACGTGCTAATTTATAGATAGATATATTATCCAGTACAATAATTAATCGCGGTCCTGGATATAGTATACAATTTAGTAACACCTAGTGCTTTATAAAATCTTTAAAAAGCGCAGCAGTAATAGCTCCTTAAAAGATAATATAGCTTATATAGCCCTCAACTGTTAATGCTAGTAGAATACTCCATCTTTTAGATCTTCTAAATGGCACCAATACCTTGTAATCCATCCCTATTAGTGCCTAGCCTTGTTTCCTATTACCAGTCCTTTTATTCACAGCAGACTTATTAAGGAATACAAGCTAATTAGCTAACCACTATTTCTGCCTACCCTGCCACACACTACAGAGCGGTGCGCTACGTTAAGTAGTACGCTTAGAGGCTACCTTTCTAGACCAGCAAGCGGCTTAGAAAATGCGGCGGATAGTAGAGGGCAAGGTTTAGATATCAAATTCATCAAATAGGAAGTCTTACATCTTATCAAGATATGTGGTAGGTTTGCCATTAAGGAACTCAAGCAGTCTCTAGATAACAACGTTAGTAGACATTTAACACTATGCTAAGGCCTTATACCAGCTTCTGGTACTCTAGTAGAGTACTTAGTCTACCTAGCTTAACACTAGGTGGCGCGTACGGTTGACCCCAAAGGTTAAAATTTAATTAGAGCTTATAAACCAAGTTTCTTAATACCTTTAAAGCTTTTGCTATATTGGTAATCATCTTATTATAATCAAGTCGGAGTTTAATTTAACTCGTAACCTTAATTAGGAGACAATAAACCATAATATAGTAAGCTAAATAACAATAGCTCTGGAAGTCCTTTATATACATCTACACACGTTTCCTGCTTATATAAGCAGACTTACTTTATTCCGCTTTTAGTCGGTCTCTATAGCAATTACTTTAGATTCCGTACTAATATAGGCCTATATTTATCGTAGTTAGATTCTATATTCTCATTTATTTATTCCAATATCATTTAGTTCATCACTAAATACAATTCATCGATTTCTATAAGGATTTTGGTGGTAGGCGATATTTGGCATTCCGCCCATACACAGTATTCACATCATTTCGGTGCCGACTATAGTATCAGCTAAAAAACAAGAGTTTAACTAGAAATAGATTTCTAAGCAAAAGATCTACTACCTAAAACACAAGAATCGCCTAAGCCATTAGTCCCGTCCCTTCCGTATAGCAGCTCTGGTCTTCACTTTGGTCACCTCCACAGAAGAGTGCATCCGTTATTCAACTTTGGCGTGCTAGACGCGTTTTTGGTAAGACTTAAGGGCATATTTAGCATTCAAAAGCCCGCTTTTATAAACCTAGGTAGGCATCCAAGCTACCTTATATTCAAGCCCTAACTCGGTCATTCTTTCCTCTAGAATTTTACAGACCTCCCATTTATCGTCTACGGTTGTTTTATTAGCTTTGTTATCTTTAGCACAGAATCTCTGCAAGATGGACTATAAGCGATAGCGATAACGCTAGGCATAATACTACGGGGCATAATGCTGTGGGGTACAATACTATAGGGCACAATACTATAGGGTACGATGCTATAGGGCACAATACTTCCACGAAATATAATTACCCTATCCCTACCACCATCTAGATTGAATATCCCACCCTACCTAAATATTCCTCCAATTTTGAAATTGTCGATTCGGAAAACTTATATACAGATTAATCTACAAAGAAAAATAAGGCTATATATATATATAAGGTAGGTAGGTCACTGATACCCCTTTATCTATCCTTAATATAACCAATAACAGGCTAAAGCTGATATGGTTAACACATTGACACTTAATTAACAGAAATAGAATAGTCTTTTACCGATTATGCTATTGCTCATTATCCCATCTCCCAAGATTAGCTTGGCCTTATGGATAAAAGGCGCAAAGGTAAGTAGAAATTGCGTAGCAGTTTTCATATAGTAGTATCTCAAGTTTTTTCTCTTGCTTAAAATCGAGATTTGTGTAGAAAGATTCCCTACTATCTACAGCATTTACGCCGAGTGGAACATCTTTATATATTGCAATACGCTTAGCGATTTCTAGAAAGCGTCTACTAAACCCCTATCACCAATAATCTAGATCTATTGCTATAGTATTAAGTTTTAATTTACCAGAGAAGAATCTATTAAAATGGTAAGAAGAGTAAAATATAAGGAATATAATGCCATACACTTCTTTAGCCTGCTTAGTGGCCTCTTCATATATTCTTATACCCTTATCGCTTTGGTCTCGTTTTTCGTTTATATATATTTCTCCCTTCTTTTCAAGATCTAAGCTACTGTAAGTAGCGCACTCTTATTATTGGATGCTAAGGTAACAATTACTATCTAGTAGATAGTATCCCCTTAATTCCGAGTTTAAAAGTAGAGTTATGCTTATAACACTGACAATTCTATCGCCATTAATCTTGGTAGTAAAATATATTTTTCCCTTATCTCCAATAGCGTCGCGATAGAGATTATAATAACTAGCAAGTGTATCCTTAGGAAATTGTTCATAAAACGGCCTCTCAAATTTAAATACTAGCGAAAAACGGAATGCTCTGGTAGCAACGTTCGCGATATTTAGTAACTCTAAGTATTTTACAATATCAAAGCTGTCCAAGAGCGGCCGAGCTAGAGTTGTAAATTGCTTTAGTATCTCCATTATAATAATAGCCCAAAGGGAAATTGGAATATAGGTAAAGCCAAGAGTATCACAAGCAAGAAGCGTATAGTGGTTATAAAGTTGTCTCCCACAAGCCCAAGACAATATTTCTCTCAATAATAAGAGTGGTAGAAGAAGAAACAAGGGCCAGATAGATATCAGACTACAATAAATACCTAAAAGCCTAGAAAAGGAAGGCGTGCATTACTAGAATAGACCAATTAGAAAGTAAGTATCCAGTATCTATTACCCATATCTCCTTCATCCTAGCTAACTCATATCGCTATTACCAATAACACTGCAGTATATATAAAGCTTCATGCAAGTCTAATTACCATAGTAAGAGCACTATACGCACTTAGATAGAATCCACTACCAGTAAGTGTCTATCTCGGAATCGTCAAGGCTAGATCGCGGATAGAAGGTGCCACCAATATATATTCAAAGACTGCAAGGTTATAGAAAACTTACGTAAATACCGCCTCGCGCCCAGCCATGCTCCAGACACTTATAGAATATAAGGCCGCTGTTAGTATTGCGGATAGTAAAGATTAATAAAGGTTAAAAATGATATTTAAGGCTTAAATTGGGATTGCCAGACGGTATAAGACGAGAAGACGCTACGAATACATTTATAGAAGCCTATTCTGCGCCACCTTCAAGTTCTTCACTCTGTCGCCAGTTTCAGTAAGCGTACGCTACTTGACAACAGCATTCTTAGAGCAGGGCGTAAATCAGAAGGCACTAAATATAAGGGAGTTTAGGGAGAATTTGCATATACGACTGCGGAGGGCAACATATAAGCATTTTGTTCTAAATAGAGATGCTAGTCGTAGAGCTACTTGCCTACAAGTATTGCCTTTAGGATTAAATTAGAATTGGTAAATAAAATTAATAGCTACATATATATTGTTTAGAGGATGCCACGCGCGATAAAGACCGGTCAAAGGTCGTATACCATATGCCGTTGGTAGGTCTTATTGCAACTATATACAAAGTCTAGGCCACTAAATATTATAAAGGGCGAGAAGGGCGGTGTAAATACATTTATATAGAATAAGATATCAGGCGTCCAATACATATAGCAGCCCGCACAGCAGCCATTATACATATTAATCATAGGATGCTATACATAGCGGAGATTGTTTAAAGGTTATACAGTATAATAGTTCCTATTAGAGCATGCGTAGGGTTTAAATTAGGCTGCCAAACATTATAGAGGACAAGAAGGGGCGTCATAAGCATGCCTACGGAAAATAGGGGTTAGCAGCCTATTGCAGGTAGAGAGACGCAGGTTGTATAGTTGCTTACCTTTAGCGGTATATTTAAGGCATCAAAAACATTACTACTAAATCCTTACTAACAAAAATAGTAAAGCCCAAGCGTTAATAGTAACGTTCACTTAAGCATTAGGGCGTTAAATATTTAAGGCTCGTTTTAGATGCCAAGCATTTTAATATCCATGCACGTTCACTGCCTAGCGGAGGTTAAAAAGCAAAAAGCCTAATAAAACCTGCCCCTCCAAACCGCCTGCCCCGCCACTAAGTCAAATTTCCCGGCAGCGTCTACACCAAATTTGGATACAACAGTGCAAGCATAAGTAAGAACAAACCGCCCAAGAAAGCTCTCCTAGAGAGCAATATTGTCATACCCATTATCAAAGAGAAGTATACAGACCTCGCACGGTCCAGCCTTAAGAAGACGATTAAGAATATTACATAAACTAGCAAAACATCCGCTAACCCTTTTATCGGTCTAGAGGAGACCAAGGAAAGCTCTTAAGCGCGCCAACGTGCCATAAATATACGTTTACTTTAGCCCACTTCTATAGTAAGTCGGACAGCTAATGCAAACAAGATACTAAGATTAAAGATACTAGAAATACTTTATAAGCTAGGGGTTAAAGCAGATAATATTTCCCTTATAATAGGCCCAATACTCTATTTTACAGGGAAGTATACTTGGATATATTACCCACATAAGTCAGTTATTTGCACATTAGCATTTAGCCATTATAGGGACTCACAGGTCCTAGATAGTAATAAAGTTCCAAAGGTTAAGAGCAGTTAGGGTTATTACTAGGCTAGGCCGCGATATATTAAATAAAAAGGGAGCAAAGGCAGCATTAGTACAATTATAACAGCTTCTCTTACAAGTTTAGGCGTCACTACTAGTTCTACTTCATAAATAGTTAAATAATTATATTATGTTAAAAGTTCAAAACTTAGGTATAGGAATAATCCTTATATACCCATTATAGAGCATCAATCTCGTCTCCTCGCTGTCGCTGCTTTCTAGTGGAATGTTAATGGCGGTATTAGCCTTATATCCCCATTCTAGATCATCAAAGCTCGTCTCTATATTGCCGCTGCTTGCTAATAGTATATTGGTAGCGGTATAACCCTCATATGCCCATTACAGAGCATTAAACCTTGTCTCCTCGCTGTCGTTGCTTTCTAGTAGAATGTTAATGGCGGTATTAGCCTCGTATCCCCATTCCAGATCATCAAAGCTCGTCTCCATATTGTCGCCGCTTGCTAGTGGCATATTAGTGGCGGTGCGACCCTCATATACCCATCACAGAGCAGTAAAACTTGTCTCCTCGCTGTCGCTGCTTACTAGCGAAATTTGCGCAAGGTTGCCGCGGGTATTAAAAGGCGGGGGGAAATCTTATAACAAGTATTCTTAACCAGGGGGGATTATAAGGGATTCGCACACCAGCTTAAAGGCTTAAGGATACTATCTAACTAATTGCAGAGAAGATATTCCATAGCCTATAATAAATTAGAGATTCTGCTATTTAAAAGCATAGCTCTACTCTTATATATCTACATACTCTCTGCCTAATAACCTATAATAGCTGCAAGTGTATCTAATCCTCCCCTATTATAAATTCCCCGATTTAATAGGTGATTCTAATTCGTGTTCATCCCTTAGTAAAACACGCCTTTAGGCAAATTATTTACTCCAAGTCCAGTAGGGCCTAAGCAGGCGCGTGGTTTAATTAGCTAAGGAATCCTTAGTACACTTAATACGTTTCCCTCTATAATACTAGTTAGCGACCTTAAAATATAGACTAGAAAGAGTACTAACAGATAGGTAATTAGTCCTATCTATTTACACCTAAAATAAAGCCTAACTCTGGCGTTGGGACATAACTCCTTAGTTAGCTTTAATCGCTAAATGTAATCTACTGCGCTGCCAGACCTACGCCTTAGGCACTTATCAGAGCAGTAGAGTAGGTAATAAAACAGACCTTTTTATAGGGCCCTAATTATACCTCTAGATGCAAGGGCCGCTTAAGCGTAAGAGAGTTTATATTCTAAATTAACTAAGCGGAATAAACTAAAGCAGGTTTAAATAGTTATAGTAAGCTATTACAAATTCGTACACTAAGCTTATTCGCTTTTATAGATTCTACTTTGTCCTTAATTTTTAAGGTTATAAGAATTAAGACTGCCGCCTTAAGCTTAAGACCATCATTTAGCAAGCGGGCCCACCTAGATTTTTTAGTTTTTTTAACATTCTTACACTTTTGGAGACTTATATATTATTGCTAATTAATTCTAAAAGCAGAAATAGAAACCCATAACCACCTAAAGGAACTTTTAGATTATTAAACTTCCCCCTAGCTACAACCCAATTTGTTATATTTTCCCGTACCTTTTCCTTACTGGCCCTAGTGGCATTACAGATAAGCCTAGTTAGCATAGCATAGTTTAGTAGTAGTTAATATAATTAGTAATAAAACAGCATTAAGAATCTTTAGCGGATTCTGTTAATAATAACATTTTTCGCCAATAGGATAATAGCATCATATCGCGCACCTAAAAGACAGCTAATATTAGCGTCTAATTTTTTTTCGGTTCTGGTTACTTAGAAGAGACAAGTCGAATCCTTAGTCCATTCCAAGTAGTCAGCTTCAATACTATTAGAAATACAGAGCTGCTCCTCCTTTATATTTAGCAAGCACTGAAGGTTGGCATTTAGCAAGAGGGCTTTATCTAGCGAAGGCTCTATAACTGGTAACTCGCTTTAAGGAGTGCTTAATGCTAAGAAGTCGTCTGGCGAAGGGCTTTAGGCATTAGACAAAGGCTCTATAACTAGTGACTTGCTTTAAGGAGTGCTCAATGCTAAGAAGTCATCTAGTAAAGGACTTTAGGTATTAGACAAAAACTCTATAACTAATAAATCGCTTAGAGGAGTACTTAACATTAAGTATTTATCTAAGACTAGACACCTTAAGGCTTGCTTAACTCTTAGATATAGTGTCTAGGCTAACAGAGCAATAAGACTTTAAAACTAATAGACACATTAGCAAATTTATATTAAAGACCTAGCCAGTTACCTCTTCGTCCATAAGAGCTTTATTAAGTAATAAAGACTTAAACTACTAGAATCCAGGCTTACTAATATCAGCGCCCATTGTTAAGGCGCCGTAGGTATAAGTATAAAAAGGTTGTTAGAGATATCTAGGGAGGCCTATACCATTAAGGCTATACTAAGGCGCCTACTTTATAACCATAAAATAGGCGCCTTAGCACAGCCTAATATCCACCAACTAATTCCTAGAATGTAACGGACGTATACGCTTCCTATATAATAGGACCAGAAATATAGCAGTGCTAGTATCTAAAAGATTTATAAGATCGGACCCGTGGCAGAAGCTAACACAATATTTAAGAAAACTCTAAGCTGTAGTGATATTTTCCTCAGACAGCCTAGGGGCTTTAATCCTCAAGTTTTAACATAGTTATTAGCTAGGTTAATATATAGACCTAGTCCAAAAATATTATCTTATAGCGTTCCGCAAACTATCCCTATAAAATAAAGACGTTTTTACTAGAGGTTATAACCTATAAGCTACAGGCATACCTTCTTAAACAGGCACAATGTCTTTCTTTAGCTTTACGGTATACTCCACAAGCGCTCCCCAAAAAGAAGTAATTACTATAGCAATACCCCTTTATTAGGGAAGCCAACGTTGGCTTCTAGGGGAGGGTAGTTATTAATAAATCCTTAGATAAGTCCGAATCTTAAATATCATAGTAAGGGGAGGACGAACGCTTAGTAATATATAGAGCAATTACGCCCCGGTAATTGGAGATATATATTGACCACATAGTTACCCCATTTCCTTAAGGTCTCACCGATTCTCTTTGCATATTCCCTGCAGATGCGCTCTACTCTAACATTATTAGGTAAACTGCGGCCTTATTCGCCCTATTTCTGCGCTACTTAGACTAACAGGACTTATTTATTAAGATAGACTCTACCTATTCCTTTAATATTACCGCAACGGTGCTTTCCTTCACTATTACTGCAACTATAGCTTATATGCTTGCAACAGGTATTAGCATTTATATCCTTTTTCGGATATCTATACCCTTCCACAGCTCCACCAAAGTTTTTATAGTCATTGCTCACAGGGCACACATTACTTTTACAGTTTTAGCATTTGCATTTTTAGAAATCGCTTAAAAGCAGCACGGGACCAAACAGAAGTTCGAAAATATTTCCCTAGCAGTATTGGATTGCGCGCTAGAAATAGTAATATTTTTATTTATAAGTGCGGTATCTAACCTTCCTCCCTATAGCTAATATCGTTCGCAGATCCTAAAAATTACTATATTTCTTAAAACTAGCGTAGTAGAAACATCTAAGCAGGCCTTCTAGATTCCGGCCAGATAGTCTTTCCTTACCATAGTAGAGGTAGCTTTGACATTAATTTCGGCATTTATATAAGTAAAAAGTTTTAACTTTAAGCTCCAAACGCTGAATTTATTAGAGTGGAACTCCTAAGATAAAAGTATGGACGCGCTACTTAATATATAGCATTCTTATTATAAAGCAAATTTACCTAATTTATTTCCTAACCTAGGAACGCGGGAAGGGTTTATTTCGCTTAATAATAAAAGGTATTAGAATCTGGGGCTAGATATAAATCATCTCACTATTTCTTATAAGTGTTACAGTTATTATATCTCTAGTCCTCCCTCTAAAACTTCCAAAGAATAGCTTAGCTATATACTAGGTACTCTTTTTCCAGCTACTTTTATTTAAATCACTAATAGTTATAGGGCAATTTTTGCTTTATATCTATCTCTAACATTCGCTTCTCACCTTTCGGAGTATAGGCCAGATATATTTTATCCTATTTTAGGCTAGGCCAACTAGCCACCAACCTAAGCCCACGCCTAAAAACGACTTACAAACAATTAGTTCCTACAAATCTCAGCCCAAAAAGGGCATATAAATCTCCCTCGCCGCCTTTTAGGAAGTCGGAGGATACAAGCTACTTAGGAAAGGAAAATTACAACTAGCTTACATCTAAGGCATCACTATATAACTAGGGATAGTGAAAGTAGATTTCATCTCCATACTATTAATAGATTACGGTGTACCGGCGCGATAATTTGTACACCCTACTAGTAGATTAGATTTCCGCATGTAATTATTATTAACTTTCTTAATAAACAAAGTCTGTAATTTAGGGACAGGGAGACGGTTAATAATCTACATCCTAACTAAATATTAGAGACTTAAGTCTACGCTTCTCTATAGTTATTATACAATTTTCTTAGTTCTATACATATAAGTTTATTAGCGCGCTGAATTTATAAAAATCTAGCAAGTTCTTAAAGTATACAGTTCCTAAGCGCAGTATAAATCCTTTACGTGGTCTTGAAATCAATCCAATAGAGACTCTAAAAGCAGTCGTTATACAATGCGTACACTACAGGAATCGCCCTACCATAGACTTTAAGACAAACGGCTGTAAACCATACACATTTACAGCCAGCTACCTTAATTTAGGTAAACATGTTTGATTAGGGAGTTAACCATAACACAGACCATAAACGCCAACTTAAATATAATATTCCTTCTTCTATATCTACCCCTTACCCGATACCATAGGTTATAGCCCTAGAAATGGTAAGTATAAGCCCATTCCCCCCCCCCCTAGTTAGTCTCTCCGTCAGACCTCATCCAACAAATCTGCGGGAGATCCTTAATAATAGACAATACAAGCCTCTTTAATAACCCCTTAAACTTAACAAGCCTTCAGCACAATTACTTAACGCTAACAGTGCCTTATAGGGGGCTAGTCGGGTTCTTCCTTATATTAACTTCAATTTCTCTTCCTCTCCAGATTAAAGCCATGCTAAAGACAGCCAAGGTAATATCTATTTAGTCAATTAATATAATCCAATGCTAAGTTTTGCCTATAGAAATTATAGGAATGTAAGCGTAGAAACCAAGCCCGTTTTTATTAACGCTAGAGAGAATTGATTAAAGACCTTAAAAGAAAAGTTAATAAATATAAAGAAGAGAATAAGAAGCTTTAAAGCTTACTAAAAAAGAAAGGAGCCTCTAAAGACAAGATAAAGAAATACAGTTTATAAAATTCTCAAAATCCAGATTAAGAACTTTTAGTACTGCTAGATAAGGGCCTAGAGCAGTTACCAAAACTAATACAGAATACGGTACATTCTACAGATATATAGTATTTCACAGACGGCGGATTTACCAACTCTTCTACCAAATCTTCTCTTTCTTAGCAATATCCTTCAACTCCTAAAGAAACTTCTATTAACGGTTCTCAACCTAACACAGAGGAGCTAGGCAACTACAGCTAGGCTATACTGGATATCATATTCCCAACACATTTATACCTATACGCTGTACTGGCCAATCCCTTTACCAACCCTTTTACTATTTCACAGCATCCTTTAGTTCCATTAGCTTATCCTAGTAAGTATATACCCACCTTAATAAGGAATGAGGCGTACTTAATCACCTTAGCAGAAAAGTACCCTCAAATAGAGATAAAGAGAGGTGAATCATTTCCAGAAAGACATTTAGAAGATTGGTAAAGCAGTCCAACCCTACCTAAAGCTAGGGATATATATATATTAACCAGGATCGGATTTATCTTAGTTGCCTACTACCCTATTCCAGTTACCTACCCCTTCTGTTTTAGTTACCTACCCCCCCTAGTTTCCTACACCCTCCTTATATATATATAGAGGCCCTAGAGCTATATTTAATAGTAAAAGTCCTTATCCTTCTTTTTTAACCTGCGAGGTTTAACGATAAACGACCTAACAAAGAGGCCAGTATAGACTTTCAAAGATCCTTACATCTTGAGCTAACAATTAAGGAGAAAAGTGGACTTTATTTAAATAGTTACATAGTGCTGTCTAAAACTAACTTGTAGAGGTTACAGTCAAGTCTCGTCACTTAGAGGGAACATTAAGGGTAACTAATAGCAAACGCTATAAATCTCAATATATCTAATACTCTTTCTATCTACAGATTCTTAATATAATGGCTGTCCGCTGTACTTTAGCCCGTTACCAATACCACGGCTAGAAAACCGTCTTTAGATACAGGATAATAGAAATCGCAATATAAGGTATAGCATAGAAGAGGACCAGGATAAAGATAGAGATGCGTATAAGGACATACATACAGAGGACATAGTCGCCAGGATTAAGGCTTTAGGGATTAATTTGGAGAAAAATATATCTCTCCACTAGCAAGAACTATTCCTTCCGCAAATAGTATAGCGAAGGCTATTATATAACGTTTTCGCATTTCCACGCATAATTATAGCGCGCCAATTTACACCTCCCCCTATGCTATGCAATCACACTCGTGGCCAGCCAAGCCAGGCTTCTCTACTTGTAGTAGGTTAGCCTCCTATATTCAGTAGATCTTTTAGTAAATATTTAAAATATTAAAAAAAACTTAAAAGCTGCGCAATCAAGCTATTAAAAATAAACTTAGTAGAACGCTTAATAATGTAGTAGAATTCTACCAGCAGAATCTTGTTATTCTACCTTGGTGGTAAGCTGGCTTAGTAGTAAAGACTTTTAAAACGCACCTCCGTAAACTTCAATCTATAGAATTAGAGGTAGCGCAACTCGACAGAGCGTCTCCGGGCAGAACCATCCCACAGAACCAGATTACTTAGCAATTAGTAAGCTTGTATAGGCCACTATTACTAACACCAAATTGAATTTGAATAACAAAGCACTATTTACATATATAATACTCCAATATTCGGCCGTCTATTTTAACAGGATCCTTTCCCTTTTTACTACTACGTATATGCTTGGCCTTAGGGGACCTAATAGCAAGTACGCTAGCTTTACGGGCCTTATACGCGTCTATAGAAGCTCCCTATCGCGATTGCTTTAATTTCGACAAAATGCTAGCCTCTTTTAGCTCAGGATTACTAGGACCCTCATCAGTATCACTTATAATTAATATAAAATTACCACGAGCTAATTAAGTATAGGTCCTTCAAGCTCTAGTGCGCGCCGCTCTACCAGATTAATAGAGCTGAATAGTTCTCAATAGGCTCCTTCTCACCAATATTTTAGTAAGGGTCGTCCAATATAGTACCTTGAAGTACTTCCGCGTTATTAAGCTATGAGTTGTTATCCTCCCCCGCTTCTAAAATAACCACCTCGTCCTCCAACCCCCCTAAAACTTCGTCATACAGTACCGACGGCTCGTCAAACGGTTGCTACTCATCCTCCTTAATATCCATATCTACTTCGTCGGCTGGCTCTTTGTTTTGGATTAGAAATTGGCCAAGATCTACGCCGCCACTTAGTACCTACTTCTTCTACTTCCGTGCGGGTATTCAAAGTAGATATTCTAGGTATAGCAATAATCTTTAGTCCTTTACGCATAGAGTAGGGTAGAGAACTAGATTAAGGCTCTTTTAAGCAACATTAACTAAGATCCTAATAAAACTTACCTTATCTTAATTTACTTTTGCTTCCGAGGCATTAATAAATAATAGTTTTACAAGCCTTTTTCAGGAAGGGATCAGAGAGACACAGATACAAATAATTAAGAAGAAGTAGGTATGGGAATCATATAGACCCTAAAAACCAGTCAAGACCCCTTAGCGGAGTGCCGCTAATATGGCACAGCTTAAAATACAAGCGGCTTTTCACTAATAGATAGCTGAATTTGTCACTAATTAATAGGAGTTCTTTATCCAACAATCCTTATAAATTATAGTATTCGAGGCTTGGCTAATCGTCGATTAGCCAGAAAGTCACATATTTAGCCACGTGGATATACTATTAATATTAGTCTACCACACCTAACCATTCCAACTTATAAGTCAGCATAGTCAAATTTTAGAAACCTATAGTGACATATTATACCCCTATTTTATAGGGCCTTGGTTTAGGGTACAGCAGCAGCTAGGGTTTTAGTTCTTAACAAATATATACCAAATGCATTACAACCTAATCTCACCCTCGTATCACGAGCAGCTATGCCTTTAAAGGAGTAGCGCTCCCTTGCTTAATCAATTCTAATTAATCTATATTCGAATTTATAAACATACGCCCTTATACCCAAGACACTTTTCATATTCTAATAAAGACCAATCTTTTACTATCTATTATACTATAATAGTGTTCGTATCAGGGCTTTATCGTTATAGTAATAAAGCAAGCGAACCTTTTCCAGAGCTTTCCGGACCTATACAGGAGCAATTAGCACGATAGCATTTATATTAGAAATATCCTCTACACTCCTCCCTAAAGTAAGTTATTGCTGTTTAAGGATTATAACCCCCTCCATACCACTAGCTTCAGCTTTGAGCGGAACGGAGAATTTAATATTAATAATTATCCTTCTCCACCTAATACGGATGACTGGGTAAGCAATACTTTGATAGCTCTAGAAAATATGCCATTATCACCTCCACAAATCCATAAGTGGATAAACGATACTAGAAAGACTCTGGTTGCTAGCATAGTCCTACCCCCACTAATAATAAGAAAGCCCCCCTACTATCTTAAAATTTATAGCTAAACTATATAACCTAACAACCTATTACCCAAGCTATATTGCGGATCTTAGAGCTCTAGAGCTAATTTAATTCCGCCTAAATAAATAAGAGTCTCGCCTTAGGAAATAAGGAACCATTTACCCCTACTATAAGCTTAGTAATCCCCCCCAAAATAACATAAGGCGTCTCTAAAAGCCACCACTAGCACTGCAACTATACTAAAAAAGAAAACACGCCGCGGCCATAGACCTCTTGGTGTCTCTAAGGAAGATAGTACCACCAACCCTACCTTCTCAGCCAAGCGCAAAAGCCATCTTAAAAGGAACCGTATCGCAGCGCATAAGTGCCGACAGAAGAAGAAAGAGTGGGTTAAGGACCTGGAAATACAAATACGCAAACTTATAGCTATCTAAGCGCATCTAAGATCCCATATTATAATGCTAAGAGAGCAGGTTCTATTGCTCAAGAATAAGCTACTCTCCCATACAAATTGCGGATGTAGAAGGCTTAATACGTATATTAATCAAACAGCGACACAGATTTTACTGTCATCTTATACAGCAGCCTTAGAATTGCTAGGGGATATTAAGGGAAAAAGGGCAGAAGATAAGACTAAGCTAGGAGATAAGGACGTATTTAAGCATTTAGAGGATATCCTGAAGATAGACAAGGGTAAAAGGTAAGAAGCTACTTAACATTACTTCTAGAAATAATTTCCTTAATAGCTTGTCTTCTACTAACGTTAGAAGAGCGCGGAATTATATCATATTATAGCCTAACACCACTTCTTATCTGTAAAAAAATGAAGTAAGATTCCTATACATTAGGCTAGTACCCCTCTTATTAATTCCTTAAGTAGATATGCCATTAAATTTTATTCAACCGTTTATAATATCTAATTACCGTAAAAAATTTCTAGTGGCGTAAGCCCTAGCGTGCTTTGACCCTAGGAACCCCAGATTACTCCCTAATAGCTCTATCCTTACTTTCCTCGTCCATATTATAAAATATTCTTATACAAGCTGTTTTTATAAGCGCGAATATCAATAGTTATCGACATGATTAAGAATTTCAATTATAGGGTCGATTTTCCCATAGTACTCTATAAGGACGCTCTAAGCTTGGCAGTAGTCCATATAGGTACGGCAATAATCTTTGGTCCTTTACATATAGAGTGGGGTAGATAACTAGATTAAGGCTTTTTTATAATTTACTTTTACTTCCTTAATATACTTTGCAGGGCGTTAGTAAATAGTAGTTTTACAAGTCTTTTTTAGGAGGGGATTAGAGAGGTATGGATGAGAATAATTAAGAAGAAGTAGGCATAGGAATTATATAGACCCTAGAAACCAGTTAAGACCCCTTAGTAGAGTGCCGCTAATATAGCACAGCTTAGAATATAAGCGGCTTTTCATTAATAAACAGCTAGATTTTGTTACTAATTAATAGGAGTTCTTCATCTAACAATCCGCATGAAACATGGCGTAATTAATCCAGACTACTGCAGTATATCGTTTTATTAGATATTATTCCCTTTTTAAACCTACTGTAAGTATCTGCAGGCCAGCCCACGTGCTAGCGTAATAGACGGTTAGTTGGTTAAGCAGGAGATAGGATCTATTAGGGGAAAAAAATTCTACAATAAGCTAGACCTAGTGTTGAACGGACGATTAGGAATAAAAACTCTATAGTATTACAAGAGGCTCTAGAGCCTCACTATATACATTAGGTAGGTGGCAAATAGACTAACAACTACGTCGTCATTTAGTCAGTAATTAGTAATAGAAATAGGTAATAAGACATTTAATAAGATATTTAGTTATAAGTTAAGATACTATATTAGCTATAACTTGTATATATTAGCGGCTAGAGATTCCAAGTATTTATATTTTATATTCTTCTTTATCTGTTAAGTATAAACCAATCAAAAGTATCACCAATAAGCAAATATCGCTATCGCCTTATTTCATGAAAATACAGTTTAGTAAATTACTTAAAGCCTTAGAAAGTTCCTTAGAGCCTTATAAGCAAGTAGCAATTGTGATTTATTAAATCTAGCAAGCATTTAACAAACTGCTATTTCCCTACTCTAGCGTTCCCTAGCTAACTTAAAGTAGCTAAATTAAACCATGTTTCTTTTATTTAATGCTATAGAACTTTCATAGGGTTTCCTATCATTCCAATAGGTTAGTAGTAGGTATTAAATAAGGTTTTTTTTTACTAACTATTTCTAAGGTAATAAGATGCACCTATTACTACTCCCATTTTCTTAATGCTCCGTCATATCTCGCATTTAAGCTGCGTAATATCACCCTTAGCACCTAAGATATAGGTTTAGGCACCATGTTGAAATAAAAGCTCAACAATAGTCTTATGCCCCCTAAGTACTGTATGGTATAGTAGCAGGTAATACCGTATTCCAAAGGTTACTAGACCGTACTCACTCTATAGAATTTCTTAGTCTATTTCAATTAGGTAGTTAATCTTAGCCCTATTCTAAATAAGAAAAAGGACGATATTTTTATAGCCTATTACACAAGCTCTACTTAGTGGAGATCCATAATTAGTCCGCGCGTTAATATTAGCACCTCTATTAATAAGATATTCTGCAATGCTGTAATGGCCTTCATTATAAGCAACAATTAGTAAGAATACTAAGCTTTACGCGTTAATGTCTGCCCCTTTATTAAAAAGGTATCTTACTAGGCTTTCACGACCTTTCTAAACGGCACAGGCAAGTGGACGGCCTATAGTATAACAATATCCATTAATATATGCGCCATAGCGTATAAGAAGCTTCACGACATCATTAGATAAAAAGAGGCAAGCGTTAGCAAAAGGGGTTAACCAAAATGTAGGAATATGGGAGTATAGATCCCTAGAACGTAGATTTTAGTAAAGGATATTCTCTTAGTACGGATATGGTACTTAAGCAATACGGAGGTCGTTAACAATAACACAATCTTTAGCTGCCAGTAGCAACTCTACAGGCTTAGTATTGTTACCATATTCGAGATTTACTACCTCGCTGGGTATATCAGCCACTTTAAGTGACAATATCTTTGCCGCAGTATCTGGACGAAGATTCCTCCAAAATAGAGCAAGAGTAGGAGGGCCGTCGAATTAAATAATTCTGTTAGCGTAGAGGACGTCACGCGCCTTATAGTAAATTTAATAGCAAGTGTATAGGATTATACTGTCCATTCCTAATCCTTACTCTACAGCTATCGTTGACTCGCATTAGAATAATAATTAGAATTCCCACTTTGTCTCAATAACCAGTGTTTTAGCGGATTCGCCTAAAAGGAGCTCATATATTTAAATGCGTAGTTTAGGCGGTAGTTTAAGAAAAGGTCCACGCCGCGGCGAAGGGGTTTTTGTAGGTTGAGAAGACCTTAAGTGTAGGGTTGACGTATTTTAAGTAGGCGTTCTCTAAGACCATTTCTTAATGCTAGAGGGCGATGCTGACACGTTTTTTAGCGGACCACTAGTTTTGTAGCGTATTATAGTCGTAGAATCGGTATTAAAATTGGTAAATATTAAAGGGGTCTTAGTCGGTAGGGTAAGTGTTTATAAAAGAGAAAGCGTATAAACTAGATATAATTAACTAAGCAGGGAAGATTATGTAAAAAATTTAAGGGACTAAAGAGTGCTAGAATGCTTATCTATACGTCTAAACGGCGAAATTCCACGCCAGAAAATCCTATATGTTAAGGCAAAACGGAGATTTTATTAGGTATATTAGTTAATTTAAGGACCATCTAATGGAATTAACACAGCAGTTAGTACTAGGAAACCCCCGTCCGCTAAGCACTCCGGATATACTCTTTTTGCCTCTTACAAGCACACAATCCGTCACTGTGCTCAAAACGACTCTACTCTAAGAAAAGACGGCTGCCTTTATAATCCTCCCCATTTCCCCTAAGCTGGACTGGTAAGCGGAGTTGGGAACTAAAACAGCTCCTCCTTATAATAAGCTGGAGAACATAAAGGTTTCTTATTATAAGTTAGCTTTAACAGCGCCTTGTTAAGCCACGTTATAGTCTATATAGACTTCGGTTGCGCTACTAACCACATTAAAAGACACCTAACACATTGATAAAAATAGTACGCCCAGCTGTTCTATATAATTGCTGCATAGCAGCCGCTTCCTATAAACTTGGCCATCCCTTTCCATGCCCCACCCTATTTCTTTATCCATTGAAACATACTCAATGGCGAAAAAGAAATACAAGATATATCACAAATTACTATTACGTAAAAGCTATAAAGGCCACTTAGAAATATATAACCCTAACCAAAGAAGACCTTACAAGTACACATACTCTGGTTGTAAAAAAAGATTTATAAAACTTAGCAATTTTAAATTTTATCTACTAACCTATAACCCTACCCAAGTAAAACCTTATAAATGCTTATATACTAGTTATAAAAGAGAGTTTATAAGAAGTATTGATCTTCAAAGGCATAGGCCGGTAAGAATAATTTAATATTAGTTAGAGTATACACTAAGCAATTATAGTGCCATAGCAAGCAACGCAATTATAAAAAATGCCCGCACTATAACAAAGAATTTAGTCGGAAAGATTTATTGCAGAGGTAGAGTTATCTATCAATCTATACACGTAATACTAATATTATTATAGGCATAAAAGGCATGGGTGCCCTACGCTTAAAGAAAAAGTGGAAGCAGTATTAAAGAAACGAAGTTTAAAATCGCCCAAGTCAATAGATGTTAATAAGGAGTATTTTACGGCGGAAAGTGTGTCTACTACTAATAAAGAGGAATCAGATCTTAAATAAGTGGTCATATTAATAAAGCGGGAAGGCATAGAAAGGCATAGGAAGTACAAAGCGCTCCTTAAAACTATTTAAAGTATTAAGTCTCTATATAGTAAGAGCTCTAGAGAGGACCTAAATAAGCTTATATAGTTATAATATCAATATGCTTAGCAGTAACAATAAATAAATATATAGATTTTTTATCACCCTATAAATATGCTTGGCAGCAAGGGTATAAAAATATATAGATTTTTTATTATACCCTAAATTGGCTTGGCGGTAAGGGTATATAAATAAATAAAAAATTATTATTAATTCTATTTATTGCCTAATTCGGTCCCTCTTTTAGGTATAGGCTTCTACTATAACGGTGCTAGAGCGCGTCACCTACTACTTTGCCATTTTCTAGGCAATTTGCCAAATTCTGCTATATTCTACTAAGTTGCTATTAGCTCGCTTACTACTAGCGCCTTGACAACCCCTTTATATCTTACCAGTCTCTACCAGTCTTCTTCTCCTCCTTAGCTTAGTATTCTTGTATAGTAGCAATCCACAAGCTTCGGTTTAAAAGTATTTATATAAGCCCATTACATCTACCTTCTATATATAGGAAAAAGCCCCTAGTAGGGGTAAAACCTAAGTATATCCTTCCAGCTAATCTTACGCGCTCCGCCTTCGCTTAGCACCCGTGCTGCATATTTAAGTACATAGCGTGCCTAGACCCTTATTAAGGCGCTTTAACTTTAGCCATAGTTTCTTCGGCTAGAGATATATATAGCTACCTTAGAAACACACCAGACTCCCTTTATCTATTAGTTGTTTTATAACCCATAATCCAATAGCCTTCTATATAGCAGCTTTAGAAAACTAAATGGTACACATCTAATCTTTAAAGTGCGCTGCGCTAAAATAAAGCATATCTACCTTCCCCTAGCGGTATTAAGTTATATAGTTGCCCTATATATCCACAATTTCATTATTAAGTATAGAGATCGCCAGGTAAAGCCACTAATTATCTAGCTATTTGCTAAAGGACAACCTACTAACTAGACTAAAGGCCAATAGGGCTATTAGCAAGCGCTATAGGTATCTTCCGCCTCCAAGACTTCAAAATTAAAGGCTACTAGGTATTGACCGCCTAGAGCAAGTCTTTAGAGCCAACACAGAGTCTTAATTAATAGAACTGTTCCTTTTCTATTTCTGCTAAATAGGAAATACGCTCAAGCAAGTCTTCCTTAGTATATAAGCGTTTAGCACCATAAACCCAGCCAACCTTAAGGCTATCCTGTCCACTAACTTTAAAGGTCTATACAAAGTCTTAAAAATTATCTCTTGCCTACCCACTGCTAATTTCATTTAGACTAGGGTATGGGAGCGCGGCGACAGATTACATTCCCTATATTTAGGGATAGTATCTTTACTCAGAAAGGCGCATCGTAGAAGCGTTCACAAGAATTACTAAAGCCGCAGTTTTATTATAAGCAGTATAACAACCTGGAAGTATTCCGGGAAGCTGTTAATAACCTCATCAATATTATCTTAAAAGACAGCGTTGTTGACTTATAACCTCTATTCTTCTGTCTAACCCTAGATGTAACAACCAAGTTTCTTTTTAGAGAGTCAGTAAAAAGCCTAAAAGCTCCAGAATTGACCAGGGAGCAGACATTTGCCAATGCCTTTAATACAGCACAGGCGTATATCGCAAAGAGGTTTCGGCTCCTGGATCTCTATTAGCTCATTAAAGGAAAAAAGTTCTAAAACACTTATAATAAAGTCCATTATTTTACAAACTAGATTATAGATTGTAACCTCTTACAAGATACACAAGAGGATAAAGGGTAAAAATACGTCTTTTTAGACTTCCTTACCTAGAATACCCCTGACCGCACAGCATTAAGGGGTCAGATAATTAACATCCTAACTATAGGAAAAGACACTACGGCCTGCCTTCTCTTATAGACATTATAAGTGTACTCCTAATACAGTATAGTGCTTCGCCTTTTCCACTCCTAATCTTTTGCACAGCTTCCTCCTCGTCCAATATCCAAATGTTCTTGCCAAACTAAGAGCAGAAATAGCTACTGCGTATGTTGGAATTACAAGGTCATAAGGTCACAGCGGAGGTATCTTGAGGGTCTATTTAATAATAGAGATAACGCAGACGATAAATATTAATTGATTCGTAATGCAGTAGATGTGGTTGATATCTATATAGATTGCATGCAGAGCTTGACCTTACAATATGTCCAGAGCTTAGTTAGCACCTCATCGCTAATTTCTAACACTCCCCCATGCTGACGACGCTCTCCTCGTCTGTCCCAAATAGGCAATTATAAGGCTATTCCCAAATACCTTACAAGTGCCATTTGGCCTACGTACAGAGGGAAAACCTATAGTAGGCGAAAAACCTCCGTAACTTGCCCCATCTCCGTCCGTTACCGTCTCCATTAGTTACCGATTCCTAGCGTTGCACAGTGCTTCGTAAATTGGTCAATTGGTAGCTATTTCGTAAGCATATCTCCTGGCTAATCTTTGCCTGGTATATGTACCACTTTAAGTTAACCTCGCTGAACTATATTATTTCGTATAAAGAGGTATCAAGTCTCGATATACTTGGCTTTCTGGTAGTGTTTCATGTTGTATAAAAGGTCGACTATACCCTTATTATTATAGTAGAGCGTAGGGATAAAAGGGTTGTTGTTATCTCTCTCTTTTAGATCTCTTGTTAGCTTCTTAAGCCATACTACTAACCTTGCTCCTTCTAATGCCGCTATGATCTCTGCTTCTATTAAGCTTAATGCCGTCAACTTCTGCCTTTAAGCCATCCAGATCACTGCTCCCCTATAGCGTATAACTGCTATGCCTTGGAATAATATCCGATCGTATTCTGTTCCCCACATAGCATTAGTAAAGATATTATAACCAGTAAGTAACGTAAGCTTACATAGAGGAAGGTAGACTGCTTAACTTAAATAGGTAATTCCTGCTTTAAGAGTGCCGTTTAGATATCATAGTAGCTGCTTGCTTAAGCAGTAATGCGATTCTCCTGGTACTGCCATAAACCTAGCTAACTAACCAATAGCGTAGCTGGTATTAGGACGTATATAGTTTAAGAGGTAGATCGTAGAGCTAATAATCTGCTAGTACACTATCGTATTATCGTACTTAAGGAGGCTTTCGATATTGGGCTTCAGGATAGTACCTACTAGTATTAGTAGCTTGGCTGGATTACAGTTATCCATTTTTAGCCGTTTAAGTAGCTTCTTAGTGTACATTGTCTAATATAGCTTAAGGGTTCGGTTCGTACGATCTCGCTTAATTTAGAAGCCTATAAATACTTCTATAGGACCTAGGTCTTTGCATCTCCATTCTCTTAAGATTCTTGTCTTTGTAATATTGAGGTATTAGCGCTTTCCTACAATTAGTATATCATCAACAAATAGCAAGATATATACTTCATTTCCTATAAAGAGATTGGGGTTAGTATTAGCTGCTTTTAAACCTATGCTTTTAAAGAACTTCTTGACCATCTGAAACTATTCTCTTAGTGCCTGCTTTAGGCCGTAAAGTGACTTATTTAGCTTTAAGTAGACGTCTTTTACGCCCTTAAGCTTAGGTTCGAAGTCTCTTAATAGGTTAAAAATCTGCATGTAAATCTATTCTTACAACGGCGGGTTTAAGAATGCAGTTTCAACGTCAATATAGTCAAGCTTAAGGTCCTTAGCTGCTACCTTTACCATTAGGAACCTAAAGGTGTCATATTATACAATAGACGCAAATGTCTTAAAATAATTAATATTGGGGGTCTGCTTGTCTCCCTAAATGTATAGTCTTGCCTTCTTGCGAATTACTTCTCCCTTAGCATTGTACTTGTGCTTTAGAACTAGCTTGCTTAGGAGTAACAACCTTCCTTCTAGTACTCTCCCCCTTATGATAGTATAGGTGTGCATCCTCTTAAGTAAGAGGAATTCTTTAAAGATAGCTTTTATCTAGCCAGGAGCGTCCTCCCTTAAGGCCTAATCTAACTCAATAGCGTTAAAAGGTGCTATAGGTGCTCCTATAGAGGTAGTATTCTCAGCTTCTAGGTAAATAGCTTTTATAGCTATTACTAACTGAACCACCGTATTGTTGAAAACCCTTATATTTGGTAACCTTCCAGACCTTGTTCTCTACGCATGAGGAATACATATCGATGTGCTTTATATGGGCGTCCCACCCTTAGTATTACCTTAATTTAAGCGTCCTACTTAATCTTGACCTGGGCTTCCTACTTAATTAGAGTGGCTTACTTGGTCTTAACCTAGGCTTCCTACTTATTTGGAGCGGCCTACTTAGTTACTATTTGGCCTACTCATAGTTCTTACAACTAGAGTCTCTGTCGGCGCGTTTAAGGTAGTAGGGGGAGGTGTAGGTTAGTTCGCGGCTTGGCTTATAGCGTGATTTAAGCGTCCCGCTTAATCTTAACCTAGGCTTCCCACTTGATCTAAGCGGCCTACTCGGTTACTATGTCTTGTAGCTTGCACCTAAGGTGCTCTATAAGGGAACCTATACTTGTTTACTTTAGCATCTCCAAATAGCTTAATTGCTTGGGTATGTAGGTTTATTATCTTGAATTAACTACTCCCTTTTAACCCCATAAAAACGTAGTTAGGTTTTATTCTCAAATTATACTTCCTAGGGTGTTTCTTAAGCGTATTAATTAGATTGGCGTAACACCCAAAAACAACTAGATTCTTTAAGTCAGGAACTTATTAGGTGTATGCCTTATAGGGTATAATAGCACTACTGTGCTCGTCGTCAAATGGAAGTGCTAAGGTGGGTACTTAATTCTTAATCTAGACAGTATGCTTAACTGCGTAGCACCAGAGTTTAACTGGTATATTTCCTTGAAATAGAAGTAACCTTGTTTTGTAGTCAACTGTGTAGATTGCGCGCTCGATTGCGCCATTGTACGAGTGCTTGTATGGCGGACAAGGTTCAAAGTTAATACCCTGGGGTATTAGTTTGTCTTAAAATCTATGGCCGAACTCCCCCTTTCCATTGTCCGCTTAAATCTATATAGCTTTGTTGCCAGTGAACCTCTCTGCCCTTGCGATAATCTCTTTGATATACGGCAGTACCTCTTTAGTTTGGAGGGTTTTAAGAGGAATAACCTAAGTGTAGCATATAGCGTCGTCTAGGGCTAGGAGGTAGTAGTTATAACCTCTAATTGATGTACCAATTCGTCCTGTAGTATCTAGGTGTAGCCCTCGACCAGGTATCTTCTTGCGCTTAGTTGTCTTCTTGCTTAGTATTTCTTGTATTTTCCCAACTAGACAAGCTTTGCACGTACTCTTACTAACTGGTACTGCTCTCTTCTTAAGCTTTATGCCTAGTGAGGAGTGCTGTAGCTTGAATAGGTCACTGTAATTCGTATATCCAGTTCAGCGGTGCTATAGCTCAGCATCTGTTTTACTAACGTTTGGTTATAAATCGTGTGCTTCTACTGTTGCATTAAATGCTTCCTAATACTCTTATAGCACGTAGAGGTTGTTCCTTATAGTAGCCTTAAACGTCGCACCTAATTTATGCTTGCTAGTAGCTTAATTGTCTGGGTTAAATATAATCAAGTAGCCTTCCTGAGTAAGAGTTCTTACTAAGATTAGCTTAATTAACTTAAATAAAGGTACAAGCCAGACGTCTTTTAGCTTTAGGGTACCGATTTAAACTTAACTGTAGCCTATAGTAGGGACAACGGTCCCATTCGCAGTACGGACCTGTTGTGGCGTATTCCATCTCTTCAAGTATATTAGGTCTGATTAGTTACTAGTAAAGTGCTTAGTTGCTCCTAAGTTAAGAGCCCAAGCTAGAGACGTTGTTGTAAGTATAGTATGTTTAGGGTTAGGGTCAAGGTAGATTAAATCGCTGTCGAATTCTTCCTTAGCTATTGCTACATTCCCTGCTTCCTCTGCCTTAGGAGCACCTTAATCTGTCTTCCTAGCATTGTCGAATTAGAATTGCTTGAGTAGGGGACAGTCTTTCTAGTAGTGACCTTTCTGATAGCATACTCTGCACTTATCTCTTTCTGGTCGTCTTGGCTCTTTGCTTACTCGAGACAACGAGCTATGGCGATAACGCAATAAGAAATGATCGAATCTACCAGCACAGCCTCTGCCCCTTGTTCGACCTCGACCTTGGTTTCCCCTTCTCCCCCTAGGTTCGTCTTTCCTCTCATATACAAGTGCTGCATTTTGTACTTGTGTAGGGAGAGCAGTCTCTTGCTCCTAAAGAAGGGTAATGCAGCTCTCAAGGTCTCGTTTGTCTCGTAGACACTAGGTCTTCGCATTCTGCCACATAACATCACTTGGGAGGGCCAAGAGAAGCTACTCTTTAATATCGTCGTTGGTAAGTGCTCGAGGCGTCAAGGCTAGATTAATCTTAAATCAATTAAGTATTTAGAGGAACTTAACGATTCGCATCTTCGTAGGGTCGAATATAGTGCTATAGAACTCTCTGCGGAGTCTAGAGATATAGACCTCGTCATTGGCCTTGTTGAACTTCTTCATTCCTTCCCACATTCCTTAAATATCGTACGCCTTTATCATCACACGCATCTCTTCCTGACGGTCGTCTCCTATCAAATTATAGATGATCTTGTTTACTTCCCCTCGTCTTCTTCTTCCGTTAGCTAAATTGACTCGATTTGGGTCCTCTGCACTAGTGACAAAATCCCAGCCCTCTGACATAATTAGGGCTGCCTTGTAGGTGCGCTCCCAGTCTGCAAAGTTATCTCCATTGAAAATGATGATTTTACCGGCCTTGTGATCGTATGTAGGTGTCGTTGAGGTTAAGGTAGAGAAGGTCATTTTCAGGGTCGATTTTCGAGTCAGGAGAGGTGTCGCTACCCAGGCTTATAACCTATTGGAATTACAAGGTCATAAGGTCACAGCGGAGGTGTCTTAAGGGTCTATTTAATGATAGAGATAACGCAGACGATAAATATTAATTGATTCATAATGCAGTAGATGCGGTTGATGTCTATATAGATTGCATACAGAGCTTGACCTCGCAATGTGTCCAGAGCTTAGTCAGCACCTCATCGCTAATTTCTGACAGCGTATAACAGTAGTGCAGAGTTATGCCACACAGACCTCCGGAACATGGAATATCTTCAAAATATCTTAAAAGAGAGTGAGTTCCCTAATTGTTGATCCACAGAATATCACTAAAGAACGCAGCTCTTCGACTCTATCCTTCCATTCCTATAAACACCCGTACAGCTCTAAGAACCACTATATTACCTACAGGCGGCAGCCCTAATAGAACTTCTCCCGTTCTAATTCCTAAGGGAACGGCTGTAGCATACAGTGTCTATACAATACACAGACGACCCGACCTTTATGGGATAAACGCTGAGCTTTATCGTCCTAAAAGATAGGATAAAGATATACTACTAAACCATAACGAAACCGACGCGAAATGGGGTTATTTACCATGCAATAGTAGTCCAAGGATATATCTAGGAAGTGAGCGCCCTTTACTATCAGTCAAGCCGGGATCACTTCTTAATATTAATTTATGCTTCCTTTTATAGTTGATTTTGCGCTCACAGAAGCCGCCTACGCAGTTATATAGATTATTTAGAGATTCCAGACAATTAAGTTACCTAATAGTACGGTTATAAAATTAACAGGAGTGGAACAGCAGATAATAACTTTAGTAGTATCTGCTACGGAAGGCTGTAAAGTAGAGTTACAATAGTTTATAATAGATGCTATGCTATAACTATTTAAGGCTAGCAGGAGGGGGATTAATTCATAGTATTATACAATTAAATTTTACACACGCACAAGATAAGAATGGAGATAGCTAGTGGTACATAAGTTAAAAGCTTTTATAAATATGCACGTTCCTACCATGTTATTAAACGGACGATTAGGAATAAGAACTCTATAATATTATAAAAGGCTCTAGAGCCTCACTATACACTAAATAGGTGGTAAATAGAATGACGACGTAGTCGTTATTTAGTCAGTAATTAGTAATAGAAATAGGTAATAAGACATTTAATAAGACATTTATACATAAGTTAAGAGACAACTAAGACAAAGTTAGTAACTCCCAACAGGACTTAAAAGTAGCAGGTTATACCACCCAAGCAAGGCTAATAAAATATAGAGTCAAACCAAACGGAGGCTTTGCTTTAATCTGGTAAAATCCTAACCTAATGGCGCTATAACGGCGCTAGGGCCGTATTTCTACCATATTCCGCGATTTTACTATTAGCTTGCTTACGACTAGCGCCTTAAGATATTTGTTTATACTACCTATAACAGCACTAGGGGCGCGTTACCTGCTAAATTCTGCCGCAATACTGCCATATTCTGCCAACTAGCGCCTTGGCGGCTAGCTTATATATTTGTTTACATCAGCCCTAGAACACCCCTTTTCCTTCTCTTAGCTTAGTATCTTTATAATTTCAGCCAAGCAGGTATTAAGCAAATGACATTAGCTAGCTGGTAGGTAGAGATATAGAATTATATAAGTAATCTATCTTATTCAAGGTGGCTCTTAAGGATCTTTATATACACAAGGAAGTTGCTAGAATAGAAAAAGAGGGAGGTTTAGGCAATAGAGATATCTACTAAGACATATAAAATACAAGGGTAAGCACTAGGGTAGTCTTACATAGGGTACTAGGTAATAAAGACAATTATAAGACAATCTAAAGCATATCCAATTTAGGCCAATAGCTACTTCCGTAGCCAATATATAATACAGCATTTATTTAAGCTTCACCTTAGAGGCATTTATTTGAGCTGTAACACTACCTCTAACGACCTTCTCCTTTTTCTTCTTCTTCTCCTTAGCTTAGTATCTTTGTATTATCCCTTACACCAATATTTTGCGTCCTTGGAGCACAGCTCTAAGGACGCAAAATATTAGTATAAGGGATAGCAATCTACAAGCTTTACCTTAGAGGCGTTTATACAAGCCATTATAGGCGCCAGATTACATTTCAAAACTTAAATCAAAACAGTTAGAGTTTTATACTAATTATAAATAAATATTATATATATATATATATATAATTTTTATTTTTAGTTTATTAAAAAGCTTTAAAGCTAAGTATTTACAGGCTTTTTTT
>Ga0307507_10001705_pt1 | contig 48638 bp, 42 predicted proteins | sample 7_EM_MG_FD_207223 | JGI IMG/M metagenome (GOLD analysis project Ga0307507, IMG submission 207223) | Populus trichocarpa ectomycorrhiza microbial communities from riparian zone in the Pacific Northwest, United States - 7_EM | ecosystem: Host-associated > Plants > Roots > Unclassified | place...
TCAACCGAACAGTCGCCTCAGAATCAGATTGGAGCTCCAGATCAACTCTGTTCTGAACTGAATCTGAGGCCTCCAGATCGCAACCGAACGACCCCTTAACTACTCTGGCGACGACGACGCGTCGAGCGACTCTACACCAAATACACCACCCGTAACCACCCCTAAGTCGCCTCGTAAAAGGCGCAGGTTAGCTACTTCTACTTGGCAGCCTGCCCGCGATCCTCTCCCTTATAAATCTATTCGCGACGGCAAGAATCGAATATGGTACTGTTCAATGTGCGAATGAAACTCTGGCTCATTAACATCTGTTCGCGCCCACCTAGTATATCATTAGGGAGTACGAATATTAAACGTACGGAGTGCTTAAAGAGCTGGCTACAAAGTAATATTACCGCCGGAGGGAGGCTTATGGCAACGAATGTAGTACAAGAGGCTTCTGAGCTCTTGGCAGAATCTAGAGAGCAGCCAACATCTGCTACACTACGCCAAGGATCACGAAGGTGACGATAGTGGTGAGAGGGTGGTTGCGAGAGAGTGGCTATTTTGAAGCTCTACCAGAGCCTAGGGGCGTGGAGCGTTCTTTCAATTAAAACACTATGCTAAGACTGTACTATATTCAATATTCAATATCTTTTCAGTATTGAATTACTATTCAATATCAATATCAATACGGCCTCATACTGATATTGAATACTGATAAAAGCACTGGGTGGAATCCTTACTTTAGAATTAAGACTCGATTTCTTGTCCTTGGAAGGTCCTTATGAGAGACTTGAAACCCATTTTTTGGACAAAGTTTTGAGAGAATACTCGTGATGGCACATACAGAGTAAATGGAACTGTTTTCAAACAAAATAAAATAAAATAAAAAACAGAAAGGGAGAAGAAAAGAAAAGCAAGGTCTCTTGTATTATTTTAATTTTGGTAACCGCAAGCACCTTCGAAGCATAATTGTTTAAAGTCGCTGGCAACAATTTAAACACTAACGCCTTGAGGTCTCTTAAAAAGGCCCACGCCGGATCTGCATATACATCAAAACTAATAGCGCAGCCAAAAAGGCGTGTTGCTAAGGTAAGGGCCTAGGAAGATTTTAACCGCAGTTAATGCAGGATGGGTGCAATGCCAATGACACTAGTCCAAACTTACAAGAACAGCAATAAGAAGGATTGGGGAGGATCACAGGTCTTAGGAAAGGTTGGGTTCTGCGAGGGAACCATGACTGCGGTTTTAAATTTAATGGAACAGCCATAACTCCAAAACGAAACCTCCACATAAATACTAAAGCGTCGAATGCCCTGCATCTACCTGAACGGCTGACCGCGTATTCTCAAACCACCCGCAGACACAACCCAAACCTAAACCCAAGCAACCCACGAAGCCGCAGTCAAATCCACCAAGCCATCATCAGCGCTGGCCCAAAGCCGCCAGATGCGCCGTGAGAAGTTTCAGGGCCTCCCACCCTACCTCCCCCCGCACCCGCACAGAACAACTCCTTACCCGTGCGCAAACCCCCCCCAACCAGCTGCATTCACCAACAGCACCACCGCCACAACCTCTGGCCTGCTCTCATGCTTCGCGCGCTCCAACAACTCCCGCCCCGCCCCGCGCCCTTGCGCTGCCTCTGACACTGCGAGGTCGGCCGCGTAGCATGCGTGTCCGCTGTTGCTCGTGCAGCGCGCGAGGCCGATGAAGGTGGTGTCGGGGAGGCGGGCGGTGGCGAGTAGGTTGGAGGGGAGAGCAAGCAGCCTAGGCGGGTTGGGAGGGTGAAAGTGTGTAGGATGGAGAGGTAGAGGGAGAGGGAGGGAGGGAGGGAGGGAGGGCTGGAGGGTGTAGGTGACTTCTAGGGAGGTTGGGATGGTGAGTGCGAGTGTGGTTGAGGGGTGAGAAGGGGTGAGGGGTAGGAAGGGGTGAGAGGTAGGAAGGCGCACCGAGGGCTGGAGGAGGGTTTGTCGTGCCTGTGGCTTTGGGTGTTTTCTTGGTGGTCTTGAGGTTGGGTTGAGTTTTAGTGGGTTATGAGTGCGATTTGAAGCTCAATTTGGTAGCCTCAAGTACTCCCAGCGTTGTGAGAGGAATTGAAATTTGGTCTCTCAGTTGAGAGGTTTGCGGGTAGTTAATGCTTTGTCAATGGGGTCGGGTGGTTGTAACTTAATTTAAAATGTGGATCTTTGGCGATGCTGAGCTACCTTACCTAGGGTAAGTTACGGTGGACGAGAGAGACCGCAAAAACACACGTGACATATAAAGACGAGAAAGATTATAAGGGGTCCAAGTTTGTCTTGTAGGATTTGCATGTAGAAGATAAGGAAGAGGTAAAAAGGCCGCAACTGGAAATTGCAGGCCCATGTTGTTCCCTCAAATGGAAACCCATACACTAATCCAGCGCCGTGTTCTCAATTCCATGCAGAAAATACTTGTAGAGAAAAATGACAGTCGGGATGATTAGTGGGCTAGTATTGAGTTGTGGAACATTTGAGTAAGTCCCCAATCAATGTTGCCGAAACTCATCAAATCCACTTGGAACCTCATCTGGCGGTTTATAGCACGGTCTACTGGCACCCATTCGTAATATACACTCCTATCCTTCCACACCAAGCTGCGAAGTTCTCCAGCACTTCCTTAACTCAAGTAGTAGACCTCCCTATCTTATACTTTACTCTTCTCCTTCGGCAAATTCGGCTCGGCCGGGCTTGGAGTTCAAATATTCGTTCCTACTCGGGAAAACTCCGTTAGTATTCTGAACACAAACTACAAACATGCCATTAGCGAAGTATCCTCACCTCTCGATAGCCCAGTGCATTGTAGAATATGCGATGATGAGGGGTGGTGCCCAGAACAGGATTTGTTGGCGCGTTCGGCGAAAGGTGTTGAAGACCGCATTGTTAAGAGCACCTGCAAGAGGCCTTTGACGGTTTGGAGACAAGGCATAGGTGGTAACCCCCTTTTGGGGCGGAGAGCCTGGTTGATTGTGTGAGCCAGAGTTTTGAGGGAACTGTCGGAGGATTGGAGAATCGGAGTCTGCTGTTTGTGGGTCTTGAGCAGGGGGTTAGTTACCTAGACTACCCCACCATCCCATATATCTATAAAGAGGAGATATTAGCATAGTCGTCGACGCGCAATGGCATATCTAAATGACATGATGCCCTGAAGGGATGAACGGTCATATGCTGGTTTGATTGAAGTTCACTTACACGCCTGGCACTTTTCCACCACCGCCACCCATTTTGTCGGTATTATGGCGACTTTTGAGGGGGAATTGGAGGTGTGGATAGAGAAGAGAGCCGTTTGCTGTGGTTCGAATTTGCTTGAAGGTGTCAACAGGTGAAGTCGAAAGAACCAACGATTCCGAGAGCACGTGACATGATGCTTTACCGAAAATGATCATGATGAAGCTTCGACTTTTTTGCTTGAAGCTCATCCAACTGCAACAACATCAACCATTCTCATTGCTTATCGTCTGCACAATGGCGAATGCCCTCTCAGCAGTCTACAAATGGGCCGTCCCCGCTGCCTTAGGTTATACCCTCGTCCAGTCCTCGATTTACGATGTTAAAGGCGGCACCCGCGCCGTCATCTTCGATAGGCTTTCCGGAGTCAAGGATCAGGTTGTCAATGAGGGAACACACTTTCTTATTCCCTGGTTACAGAAGAGCATCATTTATGATGTGAGGACAAAGCCACGGAACATCTCGACGACAACAGGTAGCAAAGATCTGCAGATGGTGAGCTTAACACTCAGAGTGCTGCATAGGCCGGAGGTGCAAATGCTGCCGAAGATCTATCAGGTATGGAACAATGTCTCTCATATAGCCCCCAATTCTGTGTTGTCTTAGAAGCATTGCCGTCAAGTGGAGTTCAGTAGAGTTCCCACTTCCACTAACATCGCCTCCAGAACCTCGGTCAAGACTACGACGAGCGTGTTCTCCCTTCAATTGGAAACGAAGTGCTCAAGGCTATCGTCGCACAGTTCGACGCTGCCGAACTCATTACCCAGCGTGAAGCCGTGAGCAACCGCATCCGAACCGATCTCCTCAAGCGCGCTCAAGAATTCAACATCGCCTTAGAAGATGTATCCATTACACACATGACATTCGGCAAAGAGTTCACCAAGGCTGTGGAGGAGAAGCAAATCGCGCAACAGGAAGCGGAGAGGGCAAGATTCATTGTGGAGAAGGCTGAGCAGGAGAGGCAGGCAAACGTCATTCGGGCTGAGGGTGAAGCAGAGGCAGCAGACACGATCAGCAAGGCCGTGGCAAAGTCTGGCGATGGTCTTATTATGATTCGACGGATTGAAACACAGAAGGATATTGCGCAGATGTTAGCTGGTAACCCTAATGTCTCATATCTACCAGGTGGGGGATCTGGAAGCGATAATGGGAAGGGAGGTAACTTTTTGTTGGGTTTGAGATAATAATGAGGAACCAAAAAGCATGGATTGGTGAGTTAATGGCGTACTGTATCATATACTGCTTATTCTACATTATGCTTCTCGACAGCCTAGGGAATCCAGACTCCTCTTAAGTTAATCTGCATCTGCCCGCCTTTCTTAACTACCTGCTGGCTTTAACTGGTCTCTAATCATTTTGACTGCTGAATTGTGGTCTTAGAGGCGTCCTATACGAAGCATAAGAGATACAAAAGAAAGATATAACACTCCCGGTTTCTCTCATTTCAGAAATCGATTTCGAGTTCAACACCGCCAAAACAATCTCCCAATCCATCCTCCTCCCACAATGCCTGATCCACGTTCTCCGCCATTTCCCCTAAAACGCGCACAACCGCCGATCCTGCTCACGTTCAAATTGAACAGCATTCCACGATATCCTGCTACTCAGCTACTCTACTGGCCTCTCTATAACGCTACCGCTCTGCCGCTCTGACTACTCCACCACTCTACTCTCTCCCCACGTAACCCACCCTTGTCCCTCCAATGCACCTCATAGGCTCCTGCACCTGCCGCAACCTCACCTATACGCTCTCCCTCGCCTCCCCCTCCGACACCCGCACCTCCCTCTGCCACTGCCGCAACCGCAAGAAGGCCTTCGGCACCAACTACTGCCTGACGGCCAAAGTGCCGGTTTCCAGCTTCGCCTACACGGCGGAGTCTGGGGCGCCGACCGAGCGTGTAGCGGACAATGGGTCTGGGACGCTGGCCTATAGGGAGTTTTGCGGGAAGCGCGGGAACTTTATTTTGGAGTATGGGGTAGGTGGGATTTTCGAATTTCTGGTTTTGGGGATGAAGGGAAGGGGAGGGGAGGGAGTGGGGGTGGTGAGCTTGATGGGAGCGACGGGTGGAGGGAGATATGGTGCTGCTGCTGCTACTGCTACTGCTACAGCTACTGCTACAGCTACTGCTACAGCTACTGCTACTGCTACTGCTACAGCTACTGCTACTGCTACTGCTACAGCTACTGCTACGGCTACTGCTACTGCTACTGCTACTGCTACTGCTACTGCTACTGCTACTGCTACTGCTACTGCTACAATTGCTAATATGGTCCGCGCGTTATTTGGTTCGAGAACCCGCGAAAGAGCATTTCCGATATATTTGTGTGGGGAGCCTAGATTATTCCGAAAGTATCGCGCTGTGTGAATGCCTGAGGTGCCGGGTTAGTGTCTCCTATTCATTTCTGAGAAGTGTCTGCTTTGATTTTGAAGGGAGGAGACTAATGGAGAGCAGGCGTGTTTCATAAGCGGGAGATTAAGGAGTAGGTAGATACATCTAGAGCGTGGGAGTGGTGCGTTTATAGATGTGGATGGAGGTGGAAGGGAAAGAGTGTGCTTGTGGGGAGCTGGAGGCCGGAGCTGAGCGTTGAGCATTAAGAGTTATTCAGTGGTGGTTATTGCGTTCTAACGTTCAGTATGAAGCATCGCGGTGGATGATCAGAGATTTTTAAAGAGGCTGTTTATATTTTGGAGCGTATAGCAAAGAATAGTACAACAATATTTAGCAAGATCGTTCCGACCCAATGCCCAACCAAGCACTTCAGCACATTATTCCAAGAGCGTCTCCACTCAGTTACTCAGCCTCATACCCCTCAAACAGCTCAAGCCCCCTCCCAGGGCGAACGCACAAAACAACGACCTCCACTCTCTAGATCCATGAAATCAACACAGCTACCTCAACCCCTTTACTCCCCTTTTCCTCTCGCCCCTACCCCACCCTCCTAACCAAAACCCCATACCAAACCCTCCACCCAACCCACTTAACCCCCCTCCCCCCCACCATCCCCTCCCGCACATCCCCCGCCTCCACCCCCCTCTCCCTCACCTCCAAAACCTCAAACCCCGCCCTCTCCGCCGCCTCCACCGTCTCACGCACTCCGTGCGCGAAGCTCGCGCCGCGGATCTTGACGCCGTCGGCCCCGACGAACCCGGCCTGGCTACGCGACCCCATTTCCGGGTGCATGTTCGTCAGCAGCGCGTAGCCGCGCGGGCGGAGGAGCGAGGAGAGCGTGCTGAAGAAGGCGGGGAGCGGGATGTGTTCGAGGACGAGGGTGCTGAGGAGGGCGTCGGCGGGGGTGGGGATGTCGGCGAGGGAGGGGGTGGGGTGGGTCTGGGTCCGTGATTGGTTCTGTAGCTGGGTTTGGTCCTGGTTCTGGTTCTGGACCTGGGGTTGGGATTGGGGCTGAGGGGACGACGATGCAGCGGCGAAGCAATCCGCCTGGCGCAGCTGCAGCGCGACGTTCGGATTCGCTTTGCTCAGCGGCTCGAGCTTCTGCGCTGCGACGGCGAGCATGCCGGTGGAGAAGTCGAGGCCTGTGATGCGGACGTCGAGGCCCGGGGGCCAGGCGTGCGAGAGCAGCTTGGCGGTGTTGCGGCCGGTGCCGCAGCCCAGGTCGATGATGGTGAAAGGGGCGGAGGGGACGAGTGATTCGGGGGACGTGGCGAGCGCGAGGAAGCTCGGGAGTAACGTCGCGAGTTCGAGGTCGTCGATTGCTTGTAGGATGTTGCCGTCTGTGTCGTAGACCGGGGCCCAGGCGTTGTAGGTGTCGAGGGTGGGGAGGTGTTGGACTGGTGTCGGGGGTTTGGGTGGTGGTGAGGGCATCCAGGTGGGTTGCTCTGTTGCTTTGGGGGTTTCTTCTGGATTTATTCTTTCGGCTGCTGCATTGGCGGGCGCGGGTTGGGCTATATCGGGTGACTCTGATGCGGTGGTCGAGAATGAACTGTATAGTGTTGAAGGGTAGGCATCCTGAGGTAATGAGTTTTCGGGGCAGAGGTCAATGAGAGAGGTGTCGAAAGTCATGTTGACAGTAGATGGTTGTGTCATTTTGATATTGAAGCCTAAGGCCAAAACTCCACTCCCTTGACCTCGAACCCGGACAAATGGAGAAATCAAAAGTGAAAATCTGCTTTAGAGAAAGATCAAACCTCACAAAACCAAATTGACTGAAGGAATTGACTGAACAGAGGTAACAGACGGCGTTTGAAGGCGTTTATAAGGCCCAATTGAAATTTGATGCACGCCCTTCTTGCAACCATCCCAAGGCAGCATGTCGCGCAGCATCTTCAGATGACTCACATCCCGTACGCAACCTTTGGAGCCACCAAAGGGAGAGACGGTGGCCGGCCACACCCGTTAAACCTGCCAAAAAAGATGACTTTTCCCGAAGAATGCTATCAATTGAGAAGCTCTGCCAGATGCAGTGCTACTACTACCCGTCCATAACGAAATCGACTTCACCCTTCGCGCGACGCGCAAAAGAACTCTGCGCCGCTGCTGCAGCAGGGATATTGCCTCCATTTAGCCATTTATGACTAGCGTGCGAGCAGGGGCTGAAAATGCGACCCTGTAGTAGACCCAAGTTTATGCCAGCCTTGCTTGGCCTGTTTTAATGCGAAAGCTAACTTATAATTTATCTCAGACTCCTCTCTTACCTTCACTAACCTTCAAAATATACTTAGAAGAGAAGTGTAGCCCACCATTTGACTTTCTGCTACGTCTATGGTAAGGGAAGCTATTTATTCTACTGTGCACTTATAAGTTAAGTGTACCCTGACTTATCTACATACGCAAGCTGATAAGAATGGAAAGCCTACAAGTTTTAGAGATAGAATCTCGCAAGTCGACATTGCGCTCTTTGGCTACGCTGCGAGCTACCTTCTTTGGCCAACCAATCGATCTCAGAGCCCTGCTTATACTCATAGCGGTCACGATAACCTCAAACTCATCCCACCATCTCATCCAAGTATAGTCCAGGCTTTTCAAGCAAGTGTTGTTGCAAGGCTTGCAACATTAGAGGCGTGATACTTCGACGTCGTCAGCAACAGAGGTTTGAGCGAACGTTTTTGATCGAACGCTTGCTGCAGCCAGCGACGTCAGCCATTTGTGGATCATACAAGGTCCGGCGCCATCAAGTTCGCTTGGGCGCCTTTGCGAGTCATGTGATCGCTAACGTCAAAAGTAAGGGGTTGTTCGGTTGCAAAAGCGTCAGATTGAATCTGAATTGAAAGCCCGGCAGAGAGAACGCGTTCCTTCCCGATTTGACACGCATCTGTGGCTCTACGGGTTACACGGACGTGTGTAATCTGAAGCCTTTAGATTCAAATGAGGAGCTTCGAGCTCCTGATTTGAACTAACGCCAAGACCTCGGTTTAGATTTTATATATGGTAAAGTGCGCCTAGTTTTAACGTGTTTTTAGGCGGTTAGAGGAACACTAAAAATTTATGGCTGAAGTCAAGCTGAACTGGAATTCAACCGAACAGTCGCCTCAGAATCAGATTGGAGCTCCAGATCAACTCTATTCTGAAGCCCTCATTCTGATCCGAACTTGCAACCGAACGACCCCTAAGTCGTGTAAGAAGGGGTGCAACATAGCCCTATAAGTTCATGTGTTCCTATTACTTATTTATTAACCACACACTGCGATGTATCTCCTTATCGAACCCAAGAACTCTCACATGCTCTGACCGGCCACGTAGGCGCAGCACGAAGGCGCAGAGACTAGCGAGGCAGAGTACGTGCAGCACCTACAGCTCCTGTCTCGATAATGGACTGCAACGATGCGGCCACACAACGCGGCCACGCTCGAGCAACGTTGCTCGCTCAACGTTGCTCGCTAAATCACGGCCTCTATCACCATACGCACCTGTTGCCAGACTTGCTATTAAGCAAGCTGGCTTGACAGCTTGCTTGGCTTGCTTGATTGGTAATTAAGCAAGCCAGCAAGCCGAAGGGCCTGATTTGGGCAAGCCAGCAAGCCAGAGGAGGGCCTGCTTGCTTGCTTGCTTGCCCGCTTGATAGGAAATATATATATATAATTTTTATAGAGACCTAAAGTTCGTGATAGACTTTTGGTGTTGTAGTTAAAAATTTCTAAGTATGCAAATAGAGCAAACAGGACTATTTAGGTAACCACTAAGCCTAATTAACTTGTTTTGCTGCTAAGCTCTTAACACGTCCATACTCTAGAAAGTCTTCCTTACTATACCCCCCCAATAACGTTACCAATTTACTTATTCTCTTTTATTCCTTTTATTAGCTATGCCTTAGGACCTTACTAAAGCAAATCTAAACGCGACAGCCGAGCCTATACTAATAATTATATTATCTAAAGACGTCGCGCCTAATGACAATTCCTCTATGGATAAAATTAATAATGAGACCAATTATAACGGTATTAACTGGGACCGACTTAAAGCCTACCAGCAGCCATATAAAGCTTTGGAAAGGAACCCTAGCTTTATCTATAAGTACAGATATCAGCTTTAATATTATATTAGTAAGCGAATATATTAGGAGTGCGCGTATTGTTATTAGCACTCTATACTAGGTAGTCAATTTAATATTACTATAGCCACATCTACTTCTAAGAGACACCTTGCAGAAAATAAAATAGGCTATGGATATAACAAGCATGGCAAGATTATATTTAAGACAAAAAAGCGTAAGGTAACAGTTCTAGAACTTCTTTATAATAGGTATATAATTTCTTAGGGACTTACAAATGAGTTTATCAGCGGTTTTAACATAAAGCGCTTTAAGCAATTAGTAATTAAATGGATAACCGCAAACAATCACCCTCTATAAGAGGTTAAAACACCTGCTTTCCGCTATATAATAGCTGCCGCGAATCCTAACGCTAAGAGCTATATTTGGAAGAACCATTAATTAATTCACATCTATATAATGGCTAACTATAAAGCCTACTAACTAGCTGTGTGTAATAAACTTACGAACGCCCACTTAAAGCTTTACTTCTTATTTAATGGCTGGACTACACGCAGTAGTAAGCACTTACTTACTAGCGTCTGCGTTCATTATCTTAATTATAAGGGTAGAGTTGTTAACTACTTAATCGCTTTACTAGAGCAACTCAGTCGCCATACTAGAATTAACTACGCCGCGGTAATTAGTAACGTTCTGGCTCATTTTAAAGTTACTAAAGAGAGCCTTAGCTATTTTGTTACTAATAATACTGGAAACAATAATACCTGCTTAAATTATCTAGCTACCATCTTTAATTTTAGAAAGGACAATCGGCGTATTTAGTGCGCGGCTTATACGCTTAATCTTATCGCTTAGTTAATTATGTTTGGAAAAGATAAAGATATGTATAAGAACGATTAAGAGAATATACTAGTAAGTTAGTAAGTTAATATCATCTTCTTGCTTGCTTACTGACTTCTACTATATAGGACAAAGAACGTTTCCTCAAAGAGTAGTAAAAAGAAGGCCCCCTTAGCGTCCTTATTAACATCCTTAATTCTATTAATACACCACAGCTTTATTAACTATTTAAATCCTACTAAAAGGCTAAGTAAGAGGCCTTACCGAGCCCTGATTTTAAAATACTAGAAGTAGTAAAGCCAGTTAAGACTAGGTGGAATAGTTATTATAACGCCTTCCTACAAGCTGTCGTCCTCTGCGGTCCAATTAACTCAATCGCATAATATATAATTAATAAATATAAGAAGGAAGCAGCTCCTCTACATACTAGATAAAAAAAGGTCCCTCTACTACCGCCTATTATAGCAGCCGGCGCCTTAAATAATTACAACTGGGGTGTTATTAATAACTATATTAAGATCCTATCACCAATTTAAGACGCTACAAAAATGCTTAAAGCTAGAGGCAGGTCAGGCCTGCATAGAGCGATTTGGGAGGTTATTCCTACACTTAATTGGCTGCTCAAGCTTTTTAAAGAAAAGAAGGATCGCGTAGTTAATGTAACTCTAGATAACTACCCAGATCAAGACGTAATTAAGAATTACTACGCGATTAACCTTAATTGCGGCTAGCTAAAGCTGCAGAAGTATTTTAAGAAGCTTAATAACACACCTATCTACTATATAGCTGTTCTACTACATCCTTAGTACAAGCTCTTCTGCCAAAATGCATGGGCAGATTACCCGGAGTGGTTAATTAAAGGTGACGCGTCCTTTAAGAAGCTTTAGCTTTAATATATGGAGCAACTAAGTCCTTTCTTAAATACTCTATCAGCTCATCTACCGTTAAGACGCGCGCACGCGTTGTTAGCCAGAGACAATTATATTCGTGCCAACACTAGCCGCGTGGCTTAAAGCTCTATTAACGCGTTGGATAAGTATAAAGCTTAGAAGATTCTGCCGCCACTACTAAATAATTACCCACTGGCGAACAACCCTATACTCTACTAGTGGTAGGAGCGAACGACCCGGCCAAAGCTCGTATAGATGGCTCTTAATATATTGACTATACTGGCTACAAGCAACAACTATAAACAGGCGTTTAGTAAAGCTAGTAATCTACTAGAGCCACATCACTTAAAGCTTCGCCCTAATATTATTGCTGCCTTACAGTGTAATCGCAGCTATTTAAGAATGGGCTTTAAAAAATCTAGTAGATAAGGTAGTAAGTTTGCCGTAATTAGTATAACTAGTAGCTAACCGTTAGAGTTACCAGTAGGATCTTCCTCCCTACCAAAGCTTTCCTACTACAGCCTTCCTCACTACTATGTCAAGCCTCGCGATAGACGCCCTCGGCTACGCGAGCTTCCTTATTACGTTATCTCTATATAATCTTATATTACAATGACTACAAATCAGGGCTGCGGAGGGGCTTTTTAGCCAAATCGGTGGCTTAGGCTTAATTTTATATATTACTCTAAAATTTCTATATAAAATCAAACAAGCCTTCAAGCAAGCCAAGCAAGCCAGCTTTAGGTGTGAAAAGTTTTAAGCCAGCAAGCTAAGGCTTTCCGGCTTAGCTTGCTTGCTTAATAGCAAGTCTACCTATTGCTTTCGTGAAACAGATCCGCTCAGCGTCATTGCCAGCGTTATAGCCGTCTTACAGCTTATAGGCAAAGTGATAGGATGCCAGTAATATGCAATCGAGGCTGTCCGTCAAGGTTTTATCCACTCATTAAATTAATAGCGGTGCTAGCTAGAGATGTTAACCAATAGATCAACAACACGTTTCTTACCCCGTAGGCGTTCTGGTCAGCAACGACAGTAGCGAGAGAATAAAAAAAGAAAATATAAAAGCTTACTAGACTATAATAACAATGCTATCACTAAACAAAATCTCATATTTGCTGCACAATTCGCTCGCTACAATATACAACGCCTTTAATATAGCATGGAAAATGGCTCTAACTCAGTTTTAAGAAGGGTTCAAGGTATCTTTTACTTTCATCTTAAATAATGTTAAAAGAAAGATAAAAAAGACAAGGGCGCTAACTTTATTCGTCTAATTCGTATAGAATGTAAGTTAACAATTTAAGATAGATAAGATGTGATAATAGCTAACCAAAGTCTCTTTATTGGCGTAGCAAGTAAGTTAATAATTTAAGATAGACAAGATACGATAATAGCTAACCAAAGTCTCTTTATTGGTGTAGGTTCTAGTAAGTCGACAGTTCAAGATAGACAAGATACGATAATAGCTGACCGAAGTCTCTTTATTGGTGTAGGATGTAAGTCAACAATTTAAGATAAACGAGATGCGATAATAGCTGACCGAAGTCTCTCTATTGGTGTAGTGGGATGTAAGTCGACAATTTAGGATAGACGAGATGCGATAATAGCTGACCAAAGTCTTTTTATTAGTGTAGTATGTAAGTCAATAATTTAAGACAGATAAGATGCGATAATAGCTTACCAAAGTCTCTTTATTGGTGTAGCGAGTAAGTCAACAATTTAAGATGGGCGAGATGCGATAATAGCTGACCGAAGTCTCTTTATCGGTGTAGTCAGTAAGTCGACAATTTAAGATAGATAAGATGCGATAATAGCTGACCGAAGTCTCCTTATTGGTGTAGTAGGATGTAAGTCGACAATTTAAGGTAGATAAGATGCGATAATAGCTAACCAAAGTCTCTTTATTGGTGTAGCTAGTAAGTTAACAATTTAAGGTAGATAAGATGTGATAATAGCTAACCAAAGTCTCTTTATTGATGTAGCCAGTAAGTTAATAATTTAGGATAGATAAGATGCGATAATAGCTAACCGAAGTCTCTTTATTGGTGTAGTATATAAGTTAATAATTTAAGATAAATAAGATGCGATAATAGCTAACCAAAGTCTCTTTATTGGTGTAGCCAGTAAGTTAATAATTTAGGATAGATAAGATGCGATAATAGCTAACTAAAGTCTCTTTATTAGTATAGAATGTAAGTCAATAATTTAAGATAAATAAGATGTAATAATAGCTAACTAAAGTCTCTTTACTGGTGTAGGATGTAAGTTAATAATTTAAAATAGATGAAATCTAATAATAGTTAACCAAAGTCTCTTTATTGGTATAGCCAGTAAGTTAGCAATTTAAGATAGATAAGATGCGATAATAGCTAACCAAAGTCTCTTTATTGGTATAGCGAGGTATAAGTCGACAATTTAAGGTAGATAAGATGCGATAATAGCTAACTAAAGTCTCTTTATTAGTGTAGCTAGTAAGTTATAATTTAAGGTAGATGGGATGCGATAATAGCTAACCAAAGTCTCTTTATTAGTGTAGCCAGTAAGTTAATAATTTAGGATAAATAAGATGTGATAATAGCTGACCGAAGTCTCTTTATTGGTGTAGCTAGTAAGTCAATAATTTAAGATAAACGAGATGCGATAATAGCTAACCGAAGTCTCTTTATTGGTGTAGCCAGTAAGTTAATAATTTAGGATAGATAAGATGCGATAATAGCTAACCAAAGTCTCTTTATTGGTGTAGTATGTAAGTTAATAATTTAAGATAGACGAGATCTGATAATAGTTAACCGAAGTCTCTTTATTGGTGTAGGATGTAAGTCAACAATTTAAGATAGACGAGATGCAATAATAGCTGACCGAAGTCTCTTTATTGGTGTAGCGGGGCTGGAGGTATCTTGAAGACAATGATTTCGCTAAAAGATTCTTCAACAAGATCCAAAAATCTTTAGCCGTGGTTATTAAACCGCAGTCCAATTCTAACCTTTGTGCGGACTGTACAAAAGTGCTCTCTTTCGAACGGTCTTTCTCTTTGCGTGAATTATGTGTACTTGCAAAGAACTGTGATCTTTGCAATTTATTACATTTTGCGCTGTCATCTCTTGACATGAAAGATGGAACGCCGATTCGAGTAAGAAGACGACGCTCAGCCTTGGAGCTAGCTGATAGCGGCCAACGTATTCTTCATCTTTGCTCTACTTCAGGTTTGTCTTGATATTGAGATATTGTGTAAATGCTGACGGGGAAATTCCAGCCAAAGGACTCTCTGGCAACTATATTCAAGACGTCCAAACCGGGATTCCCGATTTATTCGCAATCAAGAATTCTACGACTGACTGGCCTCTCTATTTCGAGCTGCTTAGCCAATGGCTTGTAGAATGCGACCAAGATCATAAATGTCATCAGAAAGCTAAGTTTTGTCCGACAAGGCTGATATTCGTCGGTGATTCGGACCCCAATAAGCTCAGACTTGTGGAGCGAGCTAGTCGAGTGCTCGCACTTGTGAAGCGAGCTGGTCGAATGGACTATCTAGCACTCTCCCACTGTTGGGGTGGTCCAACGATGGATGAAAAGAAGAAGTACTGTACCACACCTGAGAATATCCGGAGGCGGCGGAAAGGATTCACCTTCGAAGATCTGCCAAAGACATTTCAAGACGCTGTTCAAGTGACCCGAAAACTTGGAAAACATTTCCTATGGATTGATTCTCTTTGCATCATCCAAGAGGAAGAAGGCAAATCCGATTGGAAAAGGGAATCGAAGCTTATGGAGCGAGTTTTCTCTTCCGCTTATTGCACCATCGCTGCTACTTCAGCGGCCGGTTGGAAAGAGGGATTCCTTGAGCGAAAATCTACAATTCAGTCTGTCCAGGTTCAAGACGTCTCTGGAAACAGGATTCACGTTTGTAATAACGTAGACAATTTTGATGATGATGTGGAAGATGGAAATCTAAACAAAAGAGGCTGGGTTTTGCAAGAGAGAGTTTTATCCCGCCGAATCATCCACTTCACCAAAAGGCACACATATTGGGAATGTGGTGAGGGAGTCCGTTGTGAAAACTTCACAAGAATGACAACGTAAGGGAGCGAACTATTTTTAGCTTTTACGCACAGCGTGTTGATTTTCGCTCTAGCCCACCTGGGAGGCAGTATTTCCTTCTTGACCCCAAATTTCCGGATCGACCTACCCGGTCAGGATATCATCAGACTGTTTACTTCTTACAATATCTTTTTCAACAGTACGCTCGATGCAGTCTTAGCCTGTCACTAGACAGAGAAATTGCGATTTCTGGTCTGATGGAACGAATGAAACGAGTCTTCCAGACAGAGCAAAAACATGGCGTATTTGCACGCTACCTTGTGAGGCTCCTTCTCTGGCGACGATCTGAGGAGAGTACGACGGAAGGAGTATTCGAAGACCAACCATCGTGGTCCTGGATGAGATACACTGCGATCGAGTTCGAGCGAGTTCCATATAATTTTCTAGTCGCAGATGATGCCACACTACGATTTGACGCTGAGGGAAAGGCACTTGTCGTCAAATTTAGGTCATTCCAAGACTGTACAGTGGAACATGGTACAGGTGCGGTTTTGAATGCAGAGTCAAGGATTATAGGCACGTGGTGGTTCGAGACAACACTTGACCCCAAGTTAAAGCAAAATATGGTTGTCATTGGAGTGGAAGATCAAATAGGAAGAAGAGATCTTGATAAGACCTGCTGGGTTTTAGTGACCCAAAAATTTTCGGAGGATCAGTACAGAAGGGTTGGATTAGGAATGATTGAAGCGCGCTATATATCAGAAGAGGGACACGAAGGAAGGCTGTTGTGAAATTGTGCACTAAATCATCATGATAAATAGGCTGGAGAAAGTGAAGAAGGATCTTGTGTGTAGGAGGCCATATTCCCTGCAGCTAGTGATGAGACTCAAAGATGATGAGGCTCAACACGTGAACCATTAAGCAACCAGGCATTTACGTGCAATCTTTAAATCTCCTAAACCTGAGAGCTTCGCATTGGATTCGTGCGTGCGGTTGCATGAAACAATACCATCCATATTGGCTTGGAAAACCAAAATTTACACTGTGCGGGCAGCAAGAAACCTTTGTAGCACAGTAGACCGGAGCTTAACTAGAATAATTTGGATTACCCAGGTCGGACGCCGCTGTCGTTGGCGGTAGAGAAAGGCAGTGAGGCGGTGGTTTGGCTACTAGTTAGGCGAGAGGACGTCAAGGCCGACTTCAAAGAATATACACGCTATCTCTTCCAACGGTGAAGTCCTACGAGAGTTGGGCCGTGCGCGAACACCAGAATCAAAAGTACGCGATGATCAAGGAGGCTTGATCTTATTGATTCTATTGGCTGGCTCTTATCGATAACCATAGGACACGAATAGTAAGCGGTGGCAACATGTTGACCGCTGATTGGCGCCAAAAAGAGATAACCGTAGGACTAAATTTATGGTTGGAAGGGATATAGCCTCAAATTCTGGTTCGACACAACAGGCCGCGAAGGGGTGGTTCGTCTGCTGATCAAGCGGGATGTCAAGGCCGACTCGAAGGACAATTACGGTTGGATTGGTGGTAAAACTAGGCAGTTCGGCTACTAGAGGCAAAGCTTAGCAACGGACAGGCAGGATGATATATGTGATAAGTTTGTGCGGTTCCCGCTGTAGTTAAGATAATTGAAGGCGAAATTAGCGGCGGATTCGCCCTTGCGCTGGAAAAATCGCGAGACCGGTAAAATCGCAGTGGCGCAGAGTTTTTCACGCGCGTGCGAAAGGTGAAGCCGATTTCGCACGGGTATCATACACCAAACCCCGCCGTCTGTCCAGTGCTCTTACACTATCCTACACATACATACAGGGGTATCGTACAGCATCAATGCTCAGCCATCAAACCTACCTTCCTCGCGTCTAAGCGCCTGCGTAGTATGTTGCCAGTATCCTCTCCCGATGCGCCACTAGTTTCTGCTTCCCTAACACGGCGTTTCGCAATCTTGACTCCGACCATCCATTCCCCAGCCCATCATCCAAAAGCAAATTCGTGTAGGCAAAGACGCTGGCATCGAACAAGCCAGGCTTTGCTGCTCCAAAGAACCATTCATCTTCTCCTAAGACCGTTTCTAGTGCCATGAAAGCTTCCTCAGCGTCTTTGTACAACGTCTCGGCGCTGATGACCACGCTATGCTTCAACAACTCTGCTTCGGCAGCTGCACGTAATTCGTACGCAATCGTAAGACGTACTAGGGAATTACTGGACGCCGGGAGAATGTAGAGCGATTCGGCGATGGACGTGAAATTGGATGTTAGGTAAAGTGTATATAGCTGTTGCGCCAATTATTTTCAGTTCCTTCTACGACCAATAGATTACCATGGGAGAGCACCATACCCACGCCCTCCGTATCCGGTGGTCCATCAGAGAGAGATATGCCTCGTAGCGCAAGTCGGAAGGCTCATCTACAACAGAGCTGCTAGTTTCTAACGTCCATTTCTGTAGCTTGCCCGATGGGATTGGTGGGGATGGTTTAGAGGCTTCAGCTGATGAGGGAAGGAGGAATGGAAGCGCTCCACTGGGAGACGCATGATTATTTGAAGAAACGACGCGGAAGTCGACCTTGCAGAATTTCAAATATGTCTATGGAGCAGATCGTCTTAGCTTCGTGGTTGATGTACAATAGCATCTCTGGGAATGCGCCACGGCCAGTACTAACCTGCCATTTCAAACAACTCGGATTGTAGGACGGTGCACCCGATACAGCTCCATCTGCAGTCGTGAAGACGTAGAGAGCATGCTGATGTCGATTTCGAGGTGTGCGCAAAGGGAGCTCGTTCGCCGCGTAGGTGACGAGAGGAAATGTATCGAACAGGCGCTTCAAGGGCGGAGGGATGATAAAAATGCTTCGTCCCTGCTCGGGCGAAGACGCGGTGTTGTTCTGAGAGGGCCCGTTATGCTCGGTCTCTTCGGGGGGCATTGTCCATGGCTTGAAGATGTCTTCATGCTGGCGGGAAATGTTGATGGAAGCCGAACAAATTTCTGTCGGTTAAACATTCCTCTTTGAGCATCATCACTTTAACCGACTTCAGACTTCGCCCAGTCACGGCTAACTAAATGCCACCATCCAAATACTCTCAGCTCTGTAAGTAAGTATACCCTCAGCAACAGCACCATGCTACCCGTAACACTCCATAAAAACCAACCCAAACCATCTACCCTTCCCGTCCCAACGCCCTCCCAGCAAGCGGCGCAACCGCCAACCCCGTCAACACGCACGTCAGCACCAGCATGAGCCCAACAGCGCACACCCAAAAGACCCTTTCCCGCCCCTTGATAAACCCCCCCAAACATCCCCCACTCCCCCCTCCACTTCTGCTCCAGCTACACCCCCGGATACCCCGCCTGATCCATCGCATTCGCACTCACCCGCGTGTGCATCTTCCAGCGCACTATCCAGCAACCCCTCTGCTTCACGCGCACGCGATGCCAGCCGTGGACGGCGCGGCCGGCGGCGATGACGGTGGGGTGCAGGTGCAGGTGCGAGGGGGCGTGCTGGGTCATTGTGTTGGATGAGGACGCGGCGAGTGGGACGCGGCGAAGGGGCTCGGATGGTACTGTTTAGCGGCGCGGATGTAAACGACGAGGGGGAAGAGGATCGTGAAGATAACGAAGCCGGTGGTGGCGAGGCTGATGGCCGCGCAGATGTAGTGCAGCACGTCCGTGGGGATCTCGAGAATGCTGATGTGGCGCTAGATCGGGCTTGAGTTGCAGGAGACGCGGGAATCGCAGGAGCTGTAGGAGTTGCAGGAGTTCGGTCGAGTTTCTGGGCTGCCTGATGGTGTGGTTGATGGCACTGGTTTTCCGGCTTCGGCCTCTGGTATGGCGGCTTTGGATGTGGCTCCGGGCCTGGAGAGGAGGAACAGCGGTTTGGGCAGTAACCTTTGGGATCTTGTATCATAGCTTCGGGGTTTAAAGGCGAGGATCGGAGGCCCGGGCGGTAGCCTCTAGAGTGTATTATCACCGCTTCAGGCTCTGGTAGTGTAGTCTCGGGGTCTGGAGGCGAAGAGCGGCAGTCTAGGCAGTAGCCTCTGGGGGGTGGTTTTGCAGCTTCAGGATGCGGTATTGTGGTTGTATGGTTTGAAGTTACAGCCTCATTATCTAAAGATGAAGACTGGGAATTTGTGCAGCTCTTTATATTGTTCGGCGTTGTAGAAGGGTCTGGTTCTATGACCTCTGGATCCGAAGACGAGGAGCAGCAGCCCGGGCAGTAACCTTTAACTTTTAATATTGCGGCTTCGGAATCTGAATATGAGGAGGGTCGGTAGCTGTGCAACACCTATATCTGACAGTGGTCTCGTTGATGATCCAGCGGCCACGGCGTTCAATGCAGCAGACGGGTAGATTATAAGACTCGCCTTGCCTGATTATGTGGCAGAGGGCGGAAATTTCGGATTTCATGAGTAGTATGACATTGGGTGAAGTTGTAGTTAGCTTTCTCTAGCGAAGCGGCGAAAGTCCTGATACTTCACGCTTAATGCTGGTGAGTATCTTCAAATCGTGAAGTATGCTGGTTTCGTGGGTAAAGATGATTGATGGAATATTGAAGTCCGGGGAACTCTGTCTCAGGGACCTGTCTAGTCGACAATGCATCTACTTTAAATTGGGTACTCTTAGTAGAACTGCTCGCCTAGGAAGCCACCCAAGGTAAATTAGGAAGCAGCTAGGCTCTTCTATTTCTCGTTGGGATGTGGGGACAGAAGAGTGCAGATAGGGAAAGCACTCGTATAGCGAAAATTAAGTTTGGCCGAGTTGACTCAACGTTGGGAAAAGTTGAAGTAGATAACAGCTTGAATGTTCATAGATTAAAGCGTATATGCCAGTATACACTAAACATTACATACAACAGGATGTAACTCTGCTAGAGGTGGTGAGTTTATGGTCTTCCAAGACAAGTAATATAAATCAAGGGGAATCCAAGTGAAGGGGTATCTGTACTGCAAGCCACCAGCAGGAAAGAGGAACGCCGTGTACATGCTCAACACGCTCGTGAAGGCTTCAAGTGACCAGCATAAACAAAGGCAGAAGCAAAGAAAATAAATGGTAAGAGCGAAGGACGTCTTCACAAAGCGTGAAGTTGCGTAATGCAAGTATGGTCAAAGCGAGTAAAAGTGAAGCTCATAGAAGTAAATATGAACTTGAAGAGAAATCGTATCTAAAAGTACCCAAAGTCTTCACATCATCATGAGCCTTGTAGTCCTCCTCTCAGGATTCCTCCGTCCGGGCCCTAGGAATGTGTTTTTTTGTGCCGCATGGAAAGCATGTCGTTCACAGAACACCTTCCCACCGACCTCGAAATAATCATCACGCAGCTGTATCATACAGTGCTGACAAGAGAAACAATTCGGATGGAACTTTTGCCGCTGGTTGGTTTCGAGGTATTGTCCTTCGATGCCACGGTCGCAGGCTTTACAAAGTGATCCGTTGAGCTGATGGTAGTGTCGCTCACAGTAAGGAAAGTTGCTAATGACGTAGAAATCTGCTGTCTGAAACGGTGCACGGCATGTTTTACATACAAAGCCTGTTCAATATTAGTTAGCGTCGCGAATGAGAGAAGGATACAGAGAACTATACTGACATTGTTTGTGATAACGGCCGGTAAGGCGACCGTCAGCGGCCTTGACAGATTTTCCTACAATAGGTTCCGAGCAACCTCTGCATTTGCCTTTGCTGGCTGTGGTGCCACGCCTGTTGACAGATGGGCTTGGACTCGGGCCCCGACGGACTGCCGGTTCATTTACGTCTTTCGGTGGGCTCGTGGAGAGATTAGCTTGAGGAGCAGGTTTGGAAATGGTTGTGTTTGAAGGGCGACGTTGGCTAAAAAGGCCTCGCTGTATCGCTGGGTCCATTGGAGACTCTGGAACATCTGCGACACCATTTTCTCTTGGCAGTAATAGAGGTTCTGGGGCATGTCCTCTATTGTATCCTATTGGGCCATTGCGACCCCCAGGTCGGGACTGGGGTGTTAAAGGCCGTAATCCAGCAGGTGGTGCATCTGACACAGGTTTTGATAGTGGCTCAGGGCTTAATGTTCTTGGAATCTGTTCGTCTATACTTGCAAGCGATTCGATAGGGCTTGCCTTTGAGGGTCTACGTGATAGTCCCGAAGCCTCTGATGCTGGAGGACTTGATCTGGAACTTGCCGCACTCCTGGAAGACGCTGAGTCGTCAGATGCTCCCGAATCTGATGGGGTGTGAAGTGGCTTTCCGGGAAGATCTCTCTGCATGGTTAGTATTGATGGCACTAGGGGCACATCATCTAGCCTCGTGCCAGCTCTAGAGCCGCTGCGGCTTGCGCTCCTAAGTGGAAATATGTTAGGCGCCTTGGGCTGACTTGGCAACCCAGTGATTGTGCCTTGGTCCAACTCGCTACTTGGCTCTGTAAGGTTGGCTGGTCGTTTTTGTAGACCTGAAGGCTCCGAGGGCTGTCTAGACAGAGACATAGGTGAAAAATCGACGGTATCCTGACTTTCTTTGCGTAAGGGAAAAGTCCTCGAACGATTTTCTGGGTTTAGAGTTTCTTTGGCCTGTTCGTTGGCCTGTTCTTGGAGACGCTCTAAGAAAGCATCAATACCTTCCGATCTCGCTGGTCGAGTAGGCGGGCCCGGCTTTGGTCGCGCTGGTAACCCCACTGCTCCATTCAAAAGCGCGGAACTTCTAAACCTCTCAGAACCAGATGTCGAAGGTCTCTGTGCATGTCCCTTCGTACTACTGCTGATGCTACTTTGCGTGGCACTCCTTTTGTGCATACTCTCGGCTGGTTTTCCAGCCGATGTGCTTCTCTCCAGACTCTTACCAACTCTTGCATCGAATGGTCCAGGAGCGATCGTGTTCATCCTTTTCAAGACGCTTGCACTACCATTGGTTCGTGGGCTTAGTGGCGCAAATAAAGGATCCGCTTCAGCATAACGATGGTTATGGCTTGGATTTAGCTTATCTTTAGGTTTGGATTTGGGTTCAGGAGTTGTACTGCGAACTGTGGGAAACGGAGGAAATGCGCAGTCCATGTTGGATGACAGATCCGGAGATGGTGGGCGGAAAAGACGCGGCATTGGGCTAGTAGCACTCCTCACCATCTTGTATGGTGATCTATATCCACCGCCCGGAGATATTGGAGAAAGGCTTTTAGGATCGCTATAGTTGCTCATGGATGTCAATTGATCGTGTGGCATGAATGGTTTATCTGTGAGTGGTCAGTATAAGTATCGCAACTCCGGTTGGAAGCAGCTAACTCACTTGCAACGGATGAGTCGATCCTTGGTGGTGGTGGCATGCGACCAGGTTTGAGAAGTCCGGAAGACTTCGAAGCCAAACCGTTGCTGAATGTCGCCGCGCGGTCGAGTTTGCTTTTAGGAGATATTTGCAGAGGTGTTTCTTCCTCTGCGATCGGTTTCGGGTTTGTGGAGGTGTCCGTTGTCAACGTACGCGCAGGTGTACTAGAGCAGACATGGTCGGCCAGCTTTGAGATCTCAATTTCCATGCCGCAATCAGAGCACTTGATCGCTGGCAAGAAGCTCATCGGCCTCATCGTGTCCGCCATATCCGCCTTTCCTTCTGATAAGAGAAGTGCCAGCACTCAAAAAAGCCTCAATAGAAGAGTCCGGTGGTCGTAGATGTCCAGTAGCCAGCCGTGAAGACGGGAAGCAACAGTCGCTGGCATGCAAGCTCGTGGCAGCAGCAAAGTTGCAGGGGGAATAATATGCAGTGCTGGGGCAAATCCCTGAGGGTAAACAGCCAACCGATCCGCTAGATTGAGGTCCCAAGCACGGAGTTCTTGCTGAGATTGGGATCTGGAGGATCGTCCCTTTGAATGAGCGATGGCAGCTAGTATTCTGGCAGATGGCGAACTCGGCCCTAATCCTAGCAGTAAATTGAACCCTGTTCCTGATGCTGTCAACGTGGCAATTTTGAGAGATTTTTGTTGCACTGGGGACGAGGGGAGGGAAGAGGTGACCAAAAAGATACAGCGACAATCAAAGAAGCGTCAAAAGGGCATGTTTTCAAGGATGCGTGCTAGGGTAATGAGTGATGCAAGTAAACTGCGCTCAGTCCCTGGGTGGCGTCTGGCGTCGCATGCGGGGGCGTGCGCTGATTTGCTAGCTGGGAAGTGAGTAGCGCACGGGGCATCGCGAGGCTTTTCTGCCCTGTTCGAAGGGGACGCTCATCTGCGGCCGAATTCGTTGGAGCAGAAGCCGATGGCACAGCTTAATGAGATGAAACAGCACGCCCACGTTACCTCGTTGGACGTTGCAATCGCCCAGCAAGGCACTGGAGCTCGGGTAGGGCTGCTCAATGGCATCTTTTGATTAGCATATTACAGGTTATTAGAGGGTGATTTCGGCTGTAGAACAATCAAGAGAAGGCCGAATTTATCCTCTCGGGTGCGTCTGCCAATCAGTATCGAAGGATTGCATTCGACGCCCTCGACGAATCAGCGACGAGCTGCCCCTGATCAACGGGCAGGCTGCCCATTCTAGCTGGGCGGTCCCTGGGGCGAGCTGGACGGCGTGGATGGCACAATAATGGCAAACAGTGTGAAGTCGGCACGAAGCCTCGCTCTTCACGCCCGGCGCGTCCTCTCCGGCTCTGACGCCTGCATTGAGACTGTCGTCCGACTGTTTGAACAGTGTTGCAGATGCCGTTCTGGCCCGTTTCGGAGCTTTTCGAAGACCAGGTGAAACCACCATTCCCATAACACATAAGCATAATTCTTTCTCCTCCTTTTCTCGGACCGGACCGTTTATTATATCGCCTTCAGCACACACAGCAAGCCACTCAGCACTCATTATGGAGAGTCGCCGGCCGGCTGGTTGCCGTGGGTGCAACATGTACGTAAAAGCACCTCTGGTCTAGTGCATCGCAGCCATGACACCATCGTGGATCGCGCCCACCTGCCAAGCCACAAACTGCTCTGAAGCTCGACCCGTCTCAGCGCCTCCTACCCACCGCACCCAGGTATCAGGGTATTCTGTGTCCCGGGATGCATCAAGAGTCGCTGCGCTACCTCACTGCACTTCTAACTGCAGGTGCACTTCTAACTACTTCGTCTCATCGAAGTCGCTTCCCGCTGGAAGATGCTGATCCGTCATGGCTGGTCGTGCACATGCTTATCGACGATGACGGACCCCTGCATCCTCTTGGCCTTCTAGGAAGGGTGCAAGCGTCGCGTGAGGGGGTGGAGCTCTGCAGGAGCAGCTTCTTGGAACTACCTTGACTTTCGTGGGGCGGATGGAAGTGTCATCGTAGGACGCTTCTTCGTCAATTCTATGGCCATGGGAAAACTCCAAAGGCGAGACCAAGCTGCAAAGCTTATTGATCTTGTCACTTGGCTATTTTCTGATATATTGCAAATATTGGCCATGTGACCACCCGGACAGCCTCTTTGGTGCTGCCTAGGATTCTTCTTGGAATCCGTAATTGCTGGCGTGTATGGAGCTGCGTTGACACCTCAGAGCCGCTACGGTTGGAGGATTTGACATGCCATTGGCTCCTGCGGAAGCCTCGGATTCGATGCAATTCTCTAGCTCTCAAAGTGGACTCGCAAATTGGAAAAAGCGGTGGGCAAGTGGTTGTCCCTATCCCGGCTTCCACCGGGACAACCGCACCAGTTATCGATAAACAACCCTCGGTTTTGTTCATGTAAAAACTGCCCTCCACCACTTTGCCCAAACATACACCCAAGAAACCTCACAATTCGTCATAGCCAGCTCTCAGCCATATTATAAACCCATCCTTCAAAACTTCTACTCAAAAACCAACCAACGGGCCATTGCCCAGTCGCCAAGACGTTCTCCAATCTCCTCAACTCGTAAGTTTCTACTTTCTTCATGTGCCCACAATATATCCAAGATTAGAGGCACCATAACTCTAGACTGCTCTCCAAAATGGACAGTGTGCTAACAATGTTTCCCTTGCAGGGTCCACCATCCATTCGCAGGCCGACGCTCTTCTCCATCCGGAAGTGCATCGGACTTAGACTACAGAAGATAAACTCTTAGTCTTTGAGCATATCATATCACGTCAACCGCCAAACAACATGGCTCCCCATGCAGACGATAGCAAAGGCTTTGCGAATGGAAACGGTGCTGGACCATCCTCGGCCAATGACTTCTTCGTAGTAGACTCCCCCAACGTTGTGTATACCGACACCGAGATCAAGAGCAAGTATACCTATCGTACTACTTCGGTCACTCAGGGAAGCGATGGCAAGTACGTTGCCACTCCAAAGGAAACTCTCTACGACTTCAAGGTGGACCGCAAGGTACCAAAGGTTGGGTGTATGCTTGTTGGTTGGGGTGGTAACAACGGTTCCACTGTGACTGCAGGTATCATTGCAAACCGCCGTGACCTCGTTTGGGACACTCGCGAGGGAAAGCGTGCTGCCAATTACTATGGCTCTGTAGTCATGGGCTCTACCATCAAGCTCGGAACTGACACCAACACCGGCAAAGAGATCAACATCCCCTTCCATGATCTTCTGCCCATGATTCATCCAAATGATCTTGTCATTGGTGGTTGGGATATTAGCAGCATGAATCTTGCAGATGCCATGGACCGAGCTGCCGTTTTGGAGCCGACCTTGAAGGGCCTTGTCCGCAAGGAAATGGCCCTAATGAAGCCCCTGCCAAGCATCTACTACCCAGACTTCATTGCCGCTAACCAAGAGGAACGTGCAGATAACTTAATCCCGGGGAGCAAGGCATGCATAGCTCATGTCGAGCAGATCCGCAAAGATATTCGGTTAGAGTCATTTAGCTAAGTCTCTAATAAACCTCACGGCTAACATTTGATACACAGTGATTTCAAGGCTGCTCATAGCCTCGATAAGGTTATTGTGCAGTGGACTGCTAATACAGAGCGCTATGCCGACATTCTTGAAGGCGTCAATGACACCGCTGACAATTTGCTCAAGGCAATTGAGTCTGGTCACGAGGAGGTTGCTCCTTCAACAGTTTTTGCAGTTGCTTGCATCCTGGAAAACGCTCCCTTCATCAATGGTTCTCCTCAGAACACGTTCGTTCCCGGTGCAATCCAGCTTGCTGGGAAGCATGGTGCCTTCATTGGAGGTGATGACTTCAAGTCTGGACAGACTAAGATGAAGTCCGCTCTTGTGGATTTCCTGATCAGCGCAGGCATCAAGCTCACTTCCATTGCAAGCTACAACCATCTCGGTAACAACGACGGAATGAACTTGAGCTCTCAGAGGCAATTCCGCTCAAAGGAGATCTCCAAATCTAACGTCGTGGATGATATGGTTGCTGCGAACACTGTCCTCTACAAGGAGGGCGAACACCCTGACCACACTGTTGTGATCAAGTACATGCCTGCTGTTGGGGATAACAAGCGTGCTTTGGATGAGTACTATGCCGAGATTTTCATGGGTGGCCATCAGACCATCAGCATTTTCAACGTTTGCGAGGACTCCCTCTTGGCTTCACCTTTAATCATTGACTTGGTCGTCGTTGCTGAGATGATGACGCGCATTCAATGGAAGGCTCATGGCACTGACGCCTCGGATGAGAAATACTCTAGCTTCCATAGCGTTCTTAGCGTCCTCAGCTACATGCTCAAGGTGAGACCAGTCCACTCTCTTTTATCCTATTTTTTTCAATGGCTGACACCTTCAAGGCTCCACTCACTCCACCGGGCACTCCTGTCATCAATGCTCTTGCTAAGCAACGCGCTGCTCTTACAAACATATTCCGTGCTTGCGTTGGTCTCGAGCCAGAAAATGACATGACCCTTGAGCACAAGCTCTTCTAGGCGATGTCGTTCCATCGGTCAGAGATGGCTAAGTTTTAACTAACCTCAACATCAGTACTAGTCATGTAGGGAGCCCTAAATTACTAACATTTCAACATGTTCACGGGCAATTGTTTCTGTTTTCTTGGTTTACCCAAGTCAATCACATTCTTTAATTAGCATTGCAAATAAAACATGTTGCTTTATTTATATATAAAGCTATCCGGTGATGACTTGCGCTCTCGTACTGCAACGTTGATTTATTTACGAACCATTCCATTAATTGCCATATTTACATACCTCCCTAGCTACGGTATAATGTAGTGATCACTCTGGCTGTTCGGGGAAGCAAGCCCCCAACTGATACCTCACTTCGACTACTCTCTTTAGGTTCACCTCGCTTCATCGAGAACAAACATCACTTTTTTTTCTCTCCGGTCTATCATCAACTATAGATGATGGCACCGCACTTCCCTTCCATACAATCTTTCTTCCAAACAAAGCCATCTCCAAATTCTGAGGATCAGCCAAGTTCATCAGCAACAATCGCCGGTGATGGCTTCACTACCGCCGAAGTTGATGCTGTTCTCCATCTAAGCATCGACAGCTCATGGACTCCAGCCCAAGACTACGAAGAGAGGGATATTGGAGCTCTAGATTCCGGACTCAAATGTGTCACCTTTATGGGTCGCATCGTGAATTTCTATGATCAGGCTACTCCAAGTAAGAAGCCCAGAGCGGCTCGAGGATGCATCAAGCTCATCCTAGCGGACGGCACTGGGGCACTGACCGTAAGTCTTACAAGTATTAGAGGGTGCAGACATATGGCCGTGCTGTTGACCAGATCCGTCTGTCCAGGTCAGACTATGGTACGCCAACATGGAATACAAATTCCGCCTCGGCCATCTTATCAGCGTCTGGACACCCCACATCTCTCATGGCGAGACAGGTGCTCTGGCCCCGTCAAGCGCTCCCCTTTTCACGAGTATCTTCCCAGAGAGAGACCGCAGCTGCCACCTCATGATCCATGAGAATAGCGACGAAGGTGTGCAGTACAAAAAGCCGCTAGGATATAAAGAGGGCCAGCCATTGCCAGGGCTCATGACACTCAAGAACTTCATCGATGGGGGATATGATGTTGCTGATGGACGAATATTGGTCTGTGTTAGGAGCATTGGGGCAAAGAAGAAATGTGTGGTTTTCCAATCCTCATAAAATATACGGGTTTAACCTGGTCCTAATAAATTACAGTGACGAATAAGAAAGGGACGATCTCTGAACTAGCTAATATAGGTGTGTTCGACGATACGGCTGAAGCTTCTTTGACTCTCTGGGGTCCAGGTACCGCTTCTGCTGCATCGTGGCAACCTTCTCACACTGTTCTTCTCATCACGAATCCGGGCTGGAAGATTGACAGGAAAGCATGGATTTCATTGAACGCCAATACTCACGTCGATGTCGATCCTCTTTTCAGCGATGCTCTCTGGTTACGATCTTTCGCTCGTCGATTGACGAAGAGGGAGCATGTCAATCCCCGATTTCCTGAAGGTGGTAAGTTATGCTGCATATATATTGCCACGGTGAGATTTGCTATTTGAGCTCTAAGGCCAAGCTTATTTCATTGCAGTATTCGACGTCGAAGCGGCAGAGGCCTCTGATGTCCGGATTCTATACACTCTTGCAGACATTGATGAGTTGTATGCTGCACACGCCCACCTCATCGCATATTGACAGAACTGACAAGCAGAAACAGCGCTCGTGCAGCTCCCAAGGGTAGTCTGGCCCTACAGATTCCAACCTTGCCCCAAGTATCTTATCCATGTTACTAACTTAACTAGAAAAATTCATGGGCTATCTTAGTCTCATAATAATGGAACTTAACATCGTGACACTCCACCGCCGCAACATGCTCATGTGCACTGAATGGTAAGCAACCACTTCTTAACAATTAACTGCTCGTACATCAAACTTCGCCCACAAGGTCTCAGAGCCATATCTCATCCCATTAGACCGGACTAACCACTCTCCTAACCCAGCTGTGGCGTCCCCCTTTACGCAAACGCCACAACCGCCAAATGCAAACAATGCGAAACCGTGCTCCCCCTGCGCATAAATCCTCGCCTAGTACGCTTCAACATGCTCTCCTTCCCCTTGCTCCCTTACCTCTGTTCCCCCCTTCCCCCATAATTAATACTGAACCCTACAGCTCGGAACCCTCGTCGACGAAACCGGCTCCCTCGCAACCGGCAAGCTGTTATTTCACCCGCTCGCTTGGGAGCTGCTGCTCGGACGCACTGCTGCTGAGTTGGTCAGCGCTAGCCCGGACGTGCTGAAGTATCTCGAGCAGAGGTTGCTGTTCCTGCGGATTACATTTGGGTTCGGGTGGGCAAGGGCTGAGGAGGGGGAGGAGGAAGGGAGTGGGAAGGAGAAGATGAAGGGAAGGGGTGGTAAGAGGAGGAGGGAGGAGGGAGGAGATGCCGAGGGGGATGTGGGGAGGTTGTGCGTATGGGGAGTTAAGATGTGAGGGTTTGATAAGATGGAAGGATTAAATGGCTCTAGTATTTCGGAAAATTTGCAGCCTAAAATGACGTGTAAAACATTCGTATCTTGCAGAAAGCTTTCATCTTTCCTTCTAACTAGTGGCGCGAGGGAAGTTTTAGAGAAGTCTCCTTATAGATGACTTTGACACTACTTCAAGCAGAGAATTTCCCAGGATGTCAAGCACTGCTCTTGCGTCACCATCATTCCGAATCCCCCAAACCGGCACCCCTAGAAATAGCAACCTCTTGAGCTTACCACGCTCATTTAGTAACTTCGCAGCGTCTGGACTACAGCACCGTAAACGAGGTGATCGCAGCGCACCACTGATAGGAGCCTCAGGCTAGGAAGTGCTATTAGTATGTCGTAATGTTCTAGGCATCGCAACATTCTCTGCAATTTGCGTGTTAATAAAATAAACATTTCGGAGCCTAGTTATGATATAAAAAAATTTTTAAGTTCCATTTTTATTATACGATTACGCTCGGGATTTTTTTAGCAGATTTCCGTATTTTTTCAATATTAGCTAGACAACATAGTGTGTCTGGGTGGTCAGGCCCTAATACTTTCTTTTGACTCTCTACTACTTCCACCCCTAGCTCCTCGGCTTCCTTCCATCGTCCTTGCTTCCAGTATATAAACGCAAGATTGCCCATAGTAAGTAGCGTTCTGGGGTGCTCAGGCCCTAGTACTTTCTTTTCAATCTCTATTACTTGCACTTCCAGCTCTTCGGCCTCCGAATATCGTTTTTGACTCTCGTATACCAACGCAAGATCGTGCATGCTTCCTAACGTTTCTGGGTGCTTAGGCCCGAGTACTTTCTCTTCAGCCTCTATCACTTGTATCCACAGATTTTCAGACTCCTTATATCGGTCTTGCTTCCAATATGTAAGCGCAAGATTGCCCATGCTAGCCAGCGTATCGGGATGCTCATGCCCTAACACTTTCTTTTGAGTCTCTAATACTTGCACCCCTAGCTTTTCGGCCTCCTTATTTTTTCCTTGACTTTGATATATTGTCACAAGGATATTTATGCTATGTAGCAGGTCTGGGTGCTCGTGCCCTAACACTTTCTTTTTAGTCTCTATTACTTGCACCCCTAACTCTTCGGCGTTCTTATATTTTCCTTGATCCAGCAATACTTCCGCAAGATTATTCATGCTTGAGAGCGTGTCTAGGTGCTTATGCCCTAATACTTTCTTTCGAGCTTTGAGTACTTGTAACTCTAGCTTTTCGGCCTTCTTCCATCGGCCTTGGCTCCAGTACGTTGACCCAAGTTCGGCCATAAGAGTTAGCGTGTCTGGATGCTCCGCTCCTAAGACATTTCTCTTCTCTGCTACTTGCGCCTCGAGATCTTTGGCCTGCTTTGATAGTTCATCAGGCGATGCTTCTCTGAAATCATCACATTCGATGTCAGCAGAGCAATCCGCAGGATATTTGATTTCATTTGTACCGCTCTGATGGGGGTTCTGGTTTATTTTCTCTGCTGGCAAATCCAGTAGCGAGTCATTTTCTGAGTGCGGAGCCTGGGTTTCTGGAGTTTGAACGCGTGGACTATGGGAGGCACGCCATGCGTCAGCACTATTATCCGTGGGACAGCAATGAAGAATACGGGATATGAGGGTGTGCTAACCTATCCTTGTCTCTCTCAAGGGGTACCTCCTCATCCAGTAACCCGTCACGTTGGAGACAAGAAAGGTACGTCTTCAATGCAGCCGAGTACTTGTGAATCTCCCTACTCCCGATTCCTGTGCTAATCAACTCTCTGCGGAACTCCCGCCAAACCGCTTTGTCATCGTCCTCGTACGTCGTCAAGACAGACCTAATCGACGAGTTCCCTTTCCTCATTTGTGCCGCCATGTGATCTATCTTCTGAAGCAATTCAGGGAAAACCTCGTTCTCAACCCGGCCCTGGGAGCTTATTCCAAGCACGGAAATGTACGCAGACAAGCTTGTCGTCTTCCCCACCAGTCGTTTGTTCAGGCCATCCAAGTTGCGGTTGCCTAATCGTATTCTGTCCCAATTCTTGCGACGGTTCGTGCTCAAGCTCTTGTATTTGTCCAACACCTCTTCTAGCTCGGCAAGTAGGGTATGGCAACTCTCGTATAGTGTTTTCCAACCGCCAAAGTCTTCGGCGTCACGAGCAATGAGAGAGTTCGGTGCTTGCGCTTCGGCTTCGATCCGCATCAGTAGCGTCTGGAGCACGGCTAGGTTACTTGTAATATCGCCGTACTTGCCGCAGGCATTCTTCCAGCCATTGTAGGTGCGGGCCGTCAGCTGTGTTAGCGTTATGATATCGCCAACTGAGAATCCGAAAGACATGTTGGAATGACGGTACAGGGACAAGGCTGAGAGCAGAGCGGCTACCGTGTGTCACTGTACCACGCTTCAGTTCACAGTGAAGAAGTTGAGACAGCATAAAGGGAGGCCAATATCGAAGAGTGATCTCCAAATCTCGACTATCCGTGGAAGAAAAATGAACTGTCCGGAAAGCCTGGAGAGTTCCAATGGTGTAGGCTTGGAGGGGAAATGCGCCCAATGAGGCTGCGCAAGGCGCAATGCAGGTGGTTTGTAGGACACAGCCCACCTTTTATCCTGCAAGGAGATCCAACGACAACATTATTAAAGCCACAAATACATGAAACAGCGTAATTGGAGACCTTTGTGTCACAATGTGGCGCGAGCCGCACGCTGAGCTTGTGGGATGAACGCCTCTATCTACACCCCGATTGTTGTTTTAACTCAATGCCAATGCTTTTATTAATTTTTAACATTAACAAAATGCTGTTTTGATGTTTATATTGACTTGCATTTCTATATTGATAAAATATTAACCCTTTTACTAAGCCTCTATACAAATTAAGGTACGAACCGTGCACAATTACAGGTTTATTTAACTGCGACCCGAATCAACACTCCTCTTATCTCAGTTGACTTATCCGCTTCGCCGAGGAATTTGAGGAGGCGGCTACCCCCCTGCTCCCGCCCGAGCCACAGGAACTTGTAAGCCAATCAGACGGTCGCTCTAACTCATGGGTACTTATTAGCCAATAGAATGCCATGCTACCCTCTACTACCCCTACCACCCTAAAAATTCCTTAGCGTAGCGTCTGAGAGATTATGGGCGCGCGTTTGGTGTAAACTAGGTCCTTTTTTTAATATATGTTAATTTTAAATAACTCTAGCGGCGTAAATATACTAGCTACTATCTTAGTGCGTAATGCATTTAAATTATAATCTCTTCTTTTATTTAATTATAATAATTATAACTAGCTAACTACTGTATTAGGGGGCAAGATATAGCCTTAAAGTTTAAAGATACGTTTTTAAAACTGGTCCCTCTCTACCAGTCGCATTAAAACAATAGCTATACTCCACTACTACTACTCCATTTCCTTCTAAATTTATAAAGGCACCTCTTCTATCCTATAATAACCGGCTTGCCCGGTTAAACTATACCCATACTACCGTTGTGTCGTGTTCTGGCAGGCGACGCGGTCGTAGTGATGCCTTTAGGGTGCTGAGCTTTGAGCAGAGCGTCGAGTAGAGCGTCAAGCAGAGCGTTGAGCAGAGCTTTGATAGAACTTCAAGTGGAGCTTTGATAGAGCTTTGAGTAGAGCGTCGTGTAGAGCTTTGAGCAGAGCTTCGATGGAGCTTCGATGGAGCTTTGAGCAGAGTTTCGATAGAGCTTTGAGTAGAGCTTCAATAGAACTTCGAGCAGAGCCTCGTGCAGAGCTTTGTGCAGAGCTTCGAGCAGAGCTTCGTGCAGAGCTTCGTGCAGAGCTTCAGCAGAGCTTCGTGCAGAGCTTCGTGCGGAGCTTCGTGCGGAGCCACGTGCAGGCGTGCAGATGTGTAGATGTGCAGACGTGCAGACGTGCAGACGCTCGTACGGGCGATTAATTGCAGAGACTTTTGTAGAGATGATTGTATGGGCAATTGTTTGGACGTTCGTATGGGCGTTTATATAGGCGATTAATTGATTAATTAATTGCATGGACGTTTGTATGGGCGTTCACACTGGCGTTTGTGCAGACGATTGTAGTCTTAGTATATAGAAGTTGTATTTGGGCTTGTTTTTAAAGGCCTTATAAACGGCTTTATATAGGCGCTCATGTAGGTGTTCGCGTAGGCATTCGTGTAGGCGTTCGTGTAGGCGTTTATGTAGGCGTTTGTGTAGGCGTTCGTGTAGGCGTTTATATAGACGTTTATAGAGATATTTATAGAGACATTAGGGGCACAATCAGGCTCTATTACGGATGGATTCTATAGAGCAAGAGGAGGGCTTTTAAATGGAGGTATCAGCAAGCTGAGCGGTGGTATATTAGGGGGCGATATACCGCGTTAAAGGCGATACAACCGTCATCTACTAGGCAGGTGGCCTGCCTTTACAAATCGCGCCCATAATCTCTCAGACGCTTCGCAGAGGAATTAGGGTGGCAGGGGTGGCAGGGTATAGCGCGGCGTTCTATTGGCTAATAAGTACCCATGAGTTGGAGCGACCGTTTGATTAGCTTATAAGTTCCTGTGGCGCGGGCGGGGGCAGGGGGTAGCCGCCTCCTCAAATTCCTCGGCGAAGCGGATGAGTCAACTGAGATAACACTCCTCCTTCCCCTCTTTTGTCGTATCTCTAACTCCCTACGTACAACTACGTCTATACTTAAGGCGGGTATAGGCCGGCTTAACTTATAGGGTCCCTATAGAAGTTATAAATATTTGTTCATTAATACTTTTATATAAGTTCCTTATAAAATGTTTAATATTCAACTCCTTTCAGTATTCAGCATATCATATTGATATTGAATATTGACTACTAATGTTTAACATTCAGTAATCACTGGCTAAAGCCAAACATGAATAAAAGCACTGCTTAATACAGACCTTCTAAAATGCGTGCTTTTAATCGCTGCCGGTTCAAAGAATTCATTGCGACAGTCGTGGTGGTACAGTTGCTGGAGTACTACCACTCCTCCATCCTACTTTAGACCTATCACTACGATATTCCTGTTCACCGTATGAGGAAGAATCAGCATACGGCCTAGATAATTACCTTAGGTACTCAGCAGTTGCACGCGAAGGGGAGCCAGTTCCGCTGGCGACTGTACACATACTCGCATCTCACTTCGCCTCACCATACCTCGCGCATCCCCCTCTACATCTCAACAACACTCCACATCATTCCACCAAATCCCGCAGAGCTCGGAAAGTTGGGGGTGCACCAAGATACATCTGTTTCTATCTACTCTCATAATTTTAGTAATAGCAATCATAAAAAACATACATCCCTCATTCCACATTCCACATCCCACATCCCACTCAGAGCCAGCTAGCCAGCAGGAAAAAAAAATCGCAGAGCAAGACAGCAGAGCCCGCCAAACAAACCCTGCCCCGCTCTAGCCCCCTGTCGTGCATACATAATACGTTCCATCCACCAAACCCTTCCACCCAGCCAGCAGAGCCACCACCGCATCTGCAACCCGTCCACCCTTTACCATCTGCTGAAAGAAGAAAGGGGGAATCGGTCTAGATGAGCTGGGTGAAAGCACGGTTGATCGGGGAGCGGAGCGGCTTGACGTCCTTGTAGAAGTCGACGGTCGCGACGGCGCGCTTGGCGATGCCTTCGGGGGTGAATTCGAATTTCTTCAAGAAAAAAAACATCAGGTCAGTCAACATTTCTCATCTCAAACGACGAAGCCGTATTTGCGGAATGCGGATTGATTCCGGAGGGGCGGTTTTAAGTGGCGGTTGGGGAGGCGATCTGTTTTCTTGGGAATAGGGGGAAGGGGGAGAAGGGGAATTAGAGACATACCTTATAGACATCCTTGTACGGCCCGCTAGCGCCGAACCTGTTGAGCCCAAACTGTTCATGGCTGTATTTCTCCCAGCCGAGCGTGGACATGACCTCGACGCTCATAGCCGGGATGCCATCGGGGATGACGGAAAGGCGGTAGTCCTTGCTCTGGGCATCGAAGATCTCAACACAGGGCATCGACACCACGCGCGTCTTGATGCCGTGCTGGTCCTTTAGCACTTTCACGGCCTCGAGGCAGATGCCGACCTCGGAGCCCGTCGACACAAGCGTGAGCGCGGCTTCCTTGTCCTCCAGCGCCACGTACCCGCCCTTGATGGCCTTCTCGATCGTAGAGCCCTCCAGCTGCGGCAGGTTCTGGCGTGTGAGTGCGAAGATGCTGGGCGTGGATTTCGACGTCAGCGCCATGTAATAGGCGGCAGAGCACTCATTACCGTCGGCCGGGCGCCACACCATCATGTTAGGCAGTGCGCGGAAGTGCGCTAGCGTCTCGATGGGCTGATGGGTTGGGCCGTCCTCGCCCAGGCCGATCGAGTCGTGCGTCGCGATGTAGATGACGCGCTGGTGCGAGAGCGACGACAGACGCACGGCACCAGCGGCGTAGGAGACGAAGTTCAGGAAGGTGCCGCCGGCCGGGATTATGGTGCCGTAGGCGGACATGCCGTTCATGATGGCAGCCATAGCATGCTCGCGCACACCGTAGCGCATGTAGCGGCCGGTGTAGTCGCCAATGCCCAAGTTGGGGGGCTGGAAGTCCACAGCCTTCTTCCAGCGCGTGTTGTTCGAACCCGTCAGATCTGCGGAGCCGGATATTAGCTCGGGGATGATATCGTGGATGGCTTCGAGGACGCTCTCGGAAAGCTTTCGCGAAGCAATGGCAGGGTCGGTTGGCTTGTATGTGGGCAGCTTGTTTTGCCAGCCCTCTGGTAGATCGCGGGCTAATCTCCGTGCGATGTCGTCGTGGAGTTCCTTGTGCTCTTGGCCGTATTTCTCGAAGAGTTGGTTCCATTCCTGCTCGGCAGCAGCACCCTTAGAGGCATGCTCGTGGTACATGTCATACACCTCCTGAGGAACGACAAAAGTCTTTTCCGGGTCGAAGCCAAACTTCTCCTTGAGCTGCTTGATATCGTCTGCCTTAAGAGCGTTACCGTGGACACTGCCGGTTCCTTGAAGCTTGGAGCCGAAACCAATTGTTGTTGTGAGCTTGATGACTGAGGGCTTGTCCTTGACTTCCTTGGCTTTGGCAATGGCTGCCTCAATGCCCTCCAAGTCATGGTCACCATCCTTGACCCACTGCGTATGCCAACCGTATGCCTCGAATCTCTTCATGACATCCTCAGTAAAGGCGACCTTGGTGTCACCATCTGAAAGACGAAAAATCAGCACGATAGATTTTTATGCTGGGAAATTTGAGAGTTACCAATGGAAATGTGATTATCGTCGTAAATGCAAATCAAGTTGCCGAGCTGCAGATGGCCAGCAATGCTAGCAGCTTCACTGGCAATACCTTCCATGGCACAGCCATCGCCAAAGAAGCAATAGGTGTGGTTGTTGACTATCTCGAAGCCGGGCTTGTTGAAGACGGCGGCAGTGTGAGCTTGACCAACGGCAAGTCCAACGGCATTTGAGAAGCCCTGACCCAGGGGACCAGTGGTAACTTCAATACCCGGGGTGTCATGGGATTCTGGATGGCCAGGGGTGATGCTACCCACTTGCTATCGGAATATGTTAATGAAGCTAGCCTTGAGACTCAATTGCTTCGGTAAGGGCAGCACCAACGCGGAAGTTCTTTATGTCATCCATGCTGAGAGCATAGCCGAAGAGGTGCAGTAGGGCATACTGTAGCATGCACGCGTGGCCGTTGCTGGGAAAGCCGGAGTTAGTAATGCTGGAAACCGAGTTCCGAGAAAATTTTAACAATATCGAGGAACACAGCGGAGTAGCGCGGAAATGTTGAATACGACTCAAAGATCACGACGATGATACGAGAACTACGTCAAAGGTAACAAAAGCAATAGTTTCATTCACAACGCATATCCGCGGAGATTGAGTTTCATGTCAAACTCTGGCCCGACACAAAAGCCCAAATCGCATGACAACGCGTGATGATTGTGTGGAAATATGGAGCCACCTACGAGAGGACGAATCTATCGCGATTGAGCCAGTTGGGGTTCTTTGGGTTGAAGGTCATGAATTTATTGAATAGGACGTGGGCAACCGGGGCCATGCCCATAGGGGCGCCCGGATGGCCAGAATTGGCTTTAAATGTGGCATCGGCCTAGAGATATATACTGTAATTAGCAATTGAAGCTGTAAAAACAGCGCGAGGAGTAGAAGCTGCGTAGCAAAGTGATGCGGGACAGATTGAGACGTAATGGCGGGGTAGTTGATAACAGTAAAGGAACCTTACGGCAAGCGTCCGGATGGTGTTAATGGCGAGCTCGTCAACTTTTCCGTAAGTCATGATGGCGGTGGTGGTGGATGGGAAGTATGGAAGTGGGCTGTAGAAGGAGAAGAGGAATGAGGAAAAATTGGGCTTTGACGTCTTGAGCTTCAGTGGACAGGCCTCAGATCATTTAAGGCGAGAACGAGGGGTGGTGGGGTTGTTGGCCGCCAATTTTCCCAGCAACCCCCCACCAAGGCCCCTTGCCCTATGAGAGTTCTGCCGGAAAGCATGAATAAGCTATCGTGAATCGCTGACTGAGATTAAGTAACAGCCGGTAACAGTCGGTTCCACTGATCCTCCAGCAGTCTCATGTACCTTTTTCCACCTCTGCAACAGGCTTTACCCTGAAAGATTAATTGTCCACAGGGCGGTTCGTGATGACATGACACCCGGCTTACTTAATTCTGCATCTCTGAATGCGGGGCCACGCCTAGCCATTTTGTTTAAAGGCATTAACCCATCAGCTTCGCTAGGTAGGTGAGGCCAAGCCCGGTGGATTTATTCTGAAGTCCTTTTGTCATATCGTCACATCGTCACATTGCGAGCCTAGGTGTGATTGGAGATGCTAATAACTTTTACCTGAGCATTTCCCGATAATAAAACAGCTCCAACACCCTCTGCATCAGGATGCGCTCTTTGGAGCCATTCACCAAGCCTTGTTTGCGACCAGTTTCAGTCTTGCTTCACATTGGACATAGCTCTGCTAGCAGTGCAATCCACTCCATAAAATTTTGGTATTCTATCTGCCCAACTCATGTTAATAATACTAGTACAGAGAGTCTAATGAAAAGGTCCATTCGCGTTACAATGAATGTTTCCTATGCCATGCCTTTCGCCCGAGCTATGCAAAAGTGATGGGGTATCTGTAATATACAAACGAAAAAAAATTGGTGAAAAACCGCTCATGCCCATCAACGCCATCTAAACCCACTCTTCCCAAATATAAGTCGTATATAGAAAAAAATTGCTGTTTAAGGCTTTAAGTAACAGAAATAAATAACTCGTCTCCCTGCCGTGTGGGCGTCAGCCTCGGTACCCATGGCGGGCTCTGCAGCGAATCTTTCCCTGGGTTCCTCTGCTGCATCTCGAAGGTATCGAAGCTCTTCGAGCGGCGGTGATCTCGCGCTGCTGCCTGTTGTACTGCTCGGCTAGGTTGCCTCGTAAGGTATTCCTCACTGCCGCTTCTTCCGTGTTGTCGACTGATGGACCCGGCGCGAATATTGAGTCCCTTTCCCTCGCCGGTCGAGAATAGATTCTCGAGTTGCTGAGCTTGTTTCTCCCCACGTCGCTTGACTAATAACGACGGCGTGGGGCTTATTGCTCTTTGTGGTCTTTTTGGACTGCGCGGGCTCCTTGGACTTCGAGGAACGGCTTGATTCGAAGCCCTGGGGATTTTGGGATATCGAATATTTGATATTGGCGATTCTGCAACGGGGGAAAGCTGTTTATCATCGTTCTCCGGAGGAGTTGGCTCGTTAGAATCTATTGTCTCAAACGAAGTGTTCGAGGTGCTAGAATCCCTCTTACTTCCAGACGTCCGAGATGTAGCCCTTGACACATTTGAAGAAGAGACCTTAGATCTGATGTGAACGAGCTTTGGCGACTTGTTAGGACGGCCCAGAATTTCAGGGCTGGCCTTGTCTGTCCTGGGTATGAACTTTTCGGGAGATATATAATAGTCTGGAATGTAACCGTCATCGCTCATATCTAGACTGGAGTTGGATGACGAAGCCGTGCGCGAGCCATAGAATGAAGATGCATGAGCAGATGGAACTGGTACTGTTGTTGGCGTTCTAGCTAGCGAAGGAGTGCGGACAGGTTGGTATTGGCGCACAGGAATATTAAGTGAAAGTGAAGGTTGGTCGGTAATTGTTGGGTTTGAATATTTTTGCATTAAACGTGCTGGCACATATTGCGCTTGTGGTGGCTGTGGCTGTCTTTGTGGTTTGAATGTCTTCAAAGGAGGAATAGGAACCAGTGGCGCAGGATTGATCCTAACTGAACGCCGTTCTGTTGGCGCGTCTTCTTCGAAAATAGTCACTGTTGTCATGGTACTGTCAGGCCGTGGCGCGAAACTTTCAGGCCGTTGTTGAATAGGACGCGTTGCCGGTATCTCAGGTCGTTGTTGAATAGGGGATATTACCGGTATCTCAGGCCGTTGCGGAACGCGTGGAATCCCCAGAATTGGGACAGGCTTCTCTGGCAGAAGCTTCGACATAGTCCTTGTGCTAGCGGCACTTTCTGGAGATAAGTGGCGATCCGTATCTGGACTGATAGCAAGACCAATCTCCTCAAGGGGCACAGCAGGATTGGATAAATTCAGGTTAGCACCATCTTCTCGCGGAACATTTGGATTAGTCAATCCAAGCCCATTCCGTTGATTTAACTGGTTGCCATCATTTCTCCGAGCCACAAACCGGTAGCTAAATCTGGGTCCCGTTCTGGGGATAGGTGCAACCCCAACACCACCACCCCCTCTTCTCGGATCTCTAACATCATCCTGGGGTGGAGGGACTATGGGCTTGATGACCAGGGGTGTGGGATTAGACTTGCCCTTTTCCGGAGCTTGCTGGTCGTCGTCGTCATGCTGACGTTCATGCCGGCGTCGAAGGCAGATGCTAAGGACCATAGCTCCGACTGCCAAGATAATGGCTGCAGCACCTGCAACTGATATACCCGCTATCTGTGCAGTACTTAAGGGGCCTGGTCCATGTGCTGACGTTGTCAAGTTCCCATTCGATAAGGCCGGTGAAGGCTGAATAGTAGTTGTTGGAGTTGACATTGCGGAGACGAACAGAATCGAAGTGGGTGCAGAGGAGGCTTGAGAATGAACAGAGGATGGTTTTCTGATAGATGACAGTGATGGGATTGCTGCTTGTGCGGTATAAGTAGGTATCGCGGTAGACGTGGCAGGTGGGACGGTAGATTCGAAGGCAGTGACCGTCAATGCACTGTGAGTTGGTTCGACAGCATTCATTTGCCCAAGGCAAACATTATACACAGCGGCAGTCACACTGCCCTGCTCGGAAGGACACGAAGCATAGACACAGCCAAGAGCAACCTCTCCAAGGCTGAGTCCTGTGGTGCTATAATGGGAACAAAGACAGTTGAAATCTCCTTGAGATATGCATGATAGAGGAAACTGTTCGTAAAGAGAGGACACCACGCACGGCTGAGCACATGCTGGTATTGAATTTTGGAGGGAGGTCGGTAATGATGTCGGTAATGACGTGGAAGTTGAATGCTCAGGAAGTGCTACTATTAACGTTGATGCGAAGATGAGAAGCCATTTAAAATGGCTGAGAAGCATAATTGTACAATGTCTGTACGACAGTAAGCTGCCATTCTACCAGAGAATGTTGCTTGGGTACTTTGATGACTGACCTGGAAGAGTCTATGAGAACACCATTGAGAAAATTAAAAGGAAAAACGCCGGTCAACGGCGAGGAGAATGCTGGAAGGAAATGAAAGGAAAACGACAAGGAAATTCGTCAGACGACGCTCGTCTCATGGGCAACTTTTGGGGGAGATGGAACAGGAGTGGATGACGCTGGTAGGTTGATAATTAAGTATACTCATTTCTCGCACGCGCTCTGCAACAGCCGTGCACCAAGCAACCGCCGAGGCGTTGTTTGGATAGACAGCCCTATGACCTTGAAATGCATCTTAGCGCTTGGAATGCCGTTCATGACTTGGCAAGTAGTCTAACCTGCGAAGAGCAGAGTTGGTGGCTCTGAAGTGGTAAGGGACTGGTGGATTGGGCGCTTCTAGCAACACGATTCCTGTTTAGGCGACGCACGGAAGAAAAACGTCCACTCTCGGCGCTTACCTTGACACCGGCCTTCAACCAAACGGCTCTGTTTTCTGAGCACTTCTCGAATTTCGAAACCAAAATAGTCCCTAGGCATACGTCGCTCGCCGCAGGACCGAACCACATCCTATCGTTCGTTTAAGCCTCGGACTTCGTAGGCATGGCCGAGAGTCTCTTTTTCTCAGCCTCGCACAGTAGCCTGGCGTGATTGTAATAGTGTTTTAAGAGAATAGGTGGCAACCTAAATCGCAGGTAGATAAGCTTGTTCTTTGCATGAAGAATTCGACCCCCACCCTCATCCGGTTTTTCTATATGTATATCCCGGTGTCAATGGCAATGCAAGACTGTCTTCGAGTCTCCTTGGCATGCATCTGTCAGGGGAGCTGACCAGTCATAGTTGGCTCGAAGGCATTCTACTAGCATTGATTGGGTTCAGGAAGCGGCCAACGCAGCCCAGAGAGTTGTTGGTACCTCAGTTGGATGGTCGTACAGGATGCACGTCGTCAGCACCTTCTCTTGACAAGACAAGCTTGACCACATCGTGTCTGCTTTCCGTCCCGTGTTAACCTTCGAGAGTCTATTTCAAGAATTCTCCGTGTGGAGAGTCGGTTGGTGAATTCAAAGCGACCAATACTCATTCGTTCCCTCGCTTACGGCACGGTCCATCTGTGGATGACATTGAGAGCATTTGAAATGCATTTGCAGAACAATTCTAGAACTCGTTGGAACGCCAGCCACGTTTGTTGAGTATCATCATTATTGATTCACTAATCAAACTCATTTGCGAGCTCGATCAATCCGATTGTAATCCTGTCGCGACGCTACTGTCAAGCTCCGTAGGATTTCAGCTGGAGCTGACTGTCCCTGCTGTAAAGCTGTGTCAATGGTTTGGTGGACCTGAACTTTCGAAGAAAGCCGCTTTTCATTTCCTCGATATGAATTGACCTAGTCATTTGCACAAATGGGGTCTTGAATCGTACAATGTTGCGCTTAGCAGAGGCGAAGAACTCGACGGTTAGCCGCGGTGCAATTGTAACGGTTTCGCGCAATAATGGTCTTGATTGGGGCCCTTCTATCATCATGAGGGCACTTAGCGCGACTAAGACCTCTATGGCTTACCTCGGAGAATTCCTGGGATGATCTCGTGGGCTTCTGGAACTAGCTGGGGGATAATTGTCCGCAAGCCATTGAAGGGTAAGATACGATAGTATGAGAAGCCTATTGCAAACTTTATTAGGCAGAAGGTTCTGGTTAATGTTGGGAGCTGAAAATACGGAGGTGCATCTAATGTGGAGCAGAGCCTCCACTTTGTCAGGTTGCGAAAACATGTGAAAGTCCAGGGGGGCGGTGGCGAAGATTCCCCTGCATTTCAGATTGGCACGGTTAGGTTGGGATCGATGTGAACCCCTTTGGACGCACGACATCCTCCCATCGAACCATTCGATCGTCTTCCACGAACGTCGCCTCACGTCAAAATTTGCTCCATGTCCGCCGCGGAAGAAAGATGTCATCCTGAAAATGTTTCTAATAGCCTTTCTGATGTGGTATTCCGTCACTCTAGCTTCCAGAGTTGGTTCTCTTGACTCACCATCACTTTTGTCTAAGCCCGGCATCACAACGTTACTTTCTCCTTATCGCAAACATAGCCCCCTTGGGTTGCTGGCAATGGGCAAAATATCTTCGACATAGACCCATATATATTATCGCCGGCCGCTTCTCCTTGACCAACGGAGTGCCCGAGAAGACACCCCACTGGGTGATTGCGCGATCGTTCTAACCCTTCCCTTGCCGAAGCGGGTCTGTCAGCTATCATGTGTATCGGCAATAGTTCTACGGTGTGGTGTACCAGCGATGTTTTAAACCCTGATAGCATGTTTTCTGCTGTTGTTGCTGCTGCTGCTGCTGCTACTGCTGCCACTGCTACTAATAATAGCATATACCACACGTACGATCAAGCTACCAACTAATCCAAACAGTCACCGTCGTTGACGAGTAACGGTGGGTCTGCCTCATTTCCTTGGTTCTATTTCGTTAAGTTTTTCAACCGACGTTGTCCCTTGTGGTATATCTTGTCTAGCTTACGTATCTCGCGCCTTTGTCTTTCTAGAATGGTGAAAGCCGCTTTTTAAGCTCCAGTTTCAATCTTCCTTTCCGCCGCCCCGAAAGCAAAAGATCTTCGATGTGAAGGCCCTGTCTTGAACGCCACTCGTGGAGCTGGCCTTGTATTCTCGGATATTCTGCCCTTATCAACCCTTACTCCGCGACTCGTTCGCACCCATTTCTTTGAAGCTTGCATGATCCGTCGCTGTCCGTCGGTACCTCTAGCACTTTGATTTCACCTTTTCTGACCATCTAGATCCTCATCCATTGGCCTTTTCTTGGTACACGTGCCCGTGGACTGATATCAGAATCCGTCAGAGGAAACCGCCATCCAACACTCGTTAGACCAAAAAGTCAGGAGCTACTAGCCAGTATTTCACACGCCATGGAGCCCTCAGATTCTGCGTGGCAATATCACAACTTACATCCTTATTTCGAAGATTCAATGGAAACCTTGGGCGACAGTGGCTCTTCAAGCCAAGACACCAGCACACACACAAGTCGACCGGAAAGCGCTGTAATCGGAAATCCAAGTCGAAAACGGGTGGGCTTCATCCCGGATGCGCCCTCTGACCTTTCCGGTCCTCCTGTTGACTCTGATCCCAGTCATGGACGTCAAATTCTCAGCGCTCTGACGCCAGAGGAAATCCATGAGGATGGTCCAGGTTCTAACTTATCACCAGTCTCCTGTGAGCGACCTGATCTTTCTCATATTGACCTCTCTGCAGAGATCCACAAGGCATTCGGCCAGTCCTATGTCCCCAAACCTAGGCCCGCCATCCGGAGAATCGGTCGCACACAACCAGCCCAATTTCTACTCGGTGACGAAGACGAAAACGATGGTGAGGAGAAACGGCGTTCGGTTATTCAGGCACAGCAACGGGCAATGAGGCTTGCAAAAACGCTTGGGGGTTATCCTGCACCTGGATCCCGAAGGAGTTCGCAGGAAAATCTACCCTATCTTGATCCCTCAGAAAACTACCCTGTGGGCGGGATAGAAAATATACCTCTCGTGGATATGGGTAGAGAGACTCCAGGAGAACAAACCGATGACGATGAATCTGTAGACCCGAACCCTAAGAGATATGTGGCTGAGGCGGACAAGTTACTACGGCATCATACCATTAGAGCACACCCAAAACCAGATGACTTATCCCATTTCGAAACAGCTACCCTTCGATCAGGCCAGGTCACGCCTGTGAATGAAGTAGAACCTAGAGATAGGCATATTCCACGGCCATCTAAATACCGAACTGGCATTCTCGGCACCTTGTTGCAGCTCCCCGAACACTCAAACTCGATAGGCGCCATGCAGACAGGGCTAGGAGGGCACGCAGGATCATTAGGACCCTCAAAGGCAGCAGGGCATGCACGGCATGCGAGTGAGGGTGCCACACGTTATGGGAATGAGGGCTTCACGTTCAGTGGTGCTTCCACAGTTGCCAATACTCCTATGCCCTCTCCTCCTACCTCCGGCACAAGTACGCCCGTTTATGCTAAGCATTGGTACTCTAGGAGCGCGAGTCCATCGTCCTCCTCTATAGCCAAACTCATCGAGTCGTCAAACATGCTCGCCACACCAACTCGAACGAACCTTGGGGAAGAGGCAACCGAGAGATTAAAACGGAGCCACCCCAGTGAGGGAAAACAGACGAAAAGTAGCCATTCCATCTCGTCAGCCTTCAGCAAGATTAGCAAACCCAGCCGTGAACAGGCCAAAATTAAAATTTACCTCGCGGACATGTTGGTGCGGCAGGAGTATCTCCGCAAATTTTGCAAGGCGCTCATGAGGTACGGCGCGCCCACTCACCGGCTGGAAGAGTACATGAACATGTCGGCCCGCGTCCTAGAGATCGAGGCCCAGTTTCTGTACATACCCGGCTGCATGATCATCTCGTTCGATGACTCGTCTATCCATACCACCGAAGTGAAGCTCGTGCGGACAACTCAGGGCGTTGACTTAGGTAAGCTGCGTGACACGCACGAGATATATAAAGACGTGGTGTACGACCACATCGGCGTCGAGGAAGCCACCGATCAGCTCGAAGAAATCCTCTCCCGACGGCCAAAATACAAGCCATGGATCCTCGTCCCCGTCTACGGGTTCGCCTCCGCATCTGTCGGCCCCTTCGCCTTCCAGGCCCGCCTCATTGACCTCCCTATCTGCTTCCTGCTTGGTTGCATGCTCGGTTGGCTGCAATTGATTGTAGCACCCCGTAACCAGATGATCTCGAACGTCTTCGAGATCAGCGCTGCAGTCATTACATCGTTCCTCGCCCGCGGCTTCGGGTCCATCCGCCACGGCGAGATCTTCTGCTTCTCTGCGCTTGCGCAGTCCAGCATCGCGCTCATCCTGCCCGGCTTCACCGTGCTCTCCGCCAGCCTAGAGTTGCAGTCCCGGCACATCGTCGCCGGCTCCGTACGCATGGTCTACGCCATCATCTACTCGCTCTTCCTGGGCTACGGCATCACCATCGGCACAGCGCTATTCGGTATGATGACCCCAAACGCCGTGTCTGCAACAACCTGCAACAACCCGATGCGGCAGGAGTGGTATTACCTGTTCGTGCTGATGTTCACGCTGTGCCTGATCGTCATCAACCAGGCGAAGTGGAAGCAGGCGCCCGCGATGCTGCTCATCTCGCTCGGCGGCTACCTGGTCAACTTCCACGGCTCCAAGCACTTCAAGGGCAACGCCCAGGTCAGCAACACGCTCGGCGCCCTCGCTATCGGCGTCACGGCGAACCTGCACGCCCGCTTCGGCCGCTACGTCGACAACTGGTGCCTCGACTTCTGGGAGACTCGCCTGCGCCCCCGCTGGGTCCGCGCCCGCAAGCGTCACTGGCACCGTCGCCCTGGCGCCCGGCTGTCCTGGGCCGGCAGCAAGAAGACGCAGACGCAGACGGGGCCACTACCGCCGCCGCAACAGCAGCAGCAGAGCGAGTACCGCGGCAGCGGCGCGCTAGACGAAGCCTACACGCCGCGGGCACGCAAGGCCGGGTACGGGCTCGCAGCCGCGGCGATGCTGCCGGCCATCTTCGTGCAGGTGCCGTCCGGGCTGGCGGTGTCCGGGTCGCTGGTCAGCGGGATCACGTCCGCGAATCAGATAACGCGCAACGCGACGGGCGTGACGACGGTGGCTAACGGCACCGATACCAACACGGCCGTCAACAGCGTCGCGTTCACCGTCGGCCTCAGCGTCGTGCAGGTCGCTATTGGGATCACGGTTGGTCTGTTCCTGGCCGCGCTGCTGGTCTATCCGCTGGGGAAGCGGCGGAGTGGGCTATTTAGTTTTTGAGAAGGGGGGATAGTCACTGGTTTATCGAGGTTGGTTTTTGGGATGGACAACGCACAGGGGGTTCGATATAGGGCGCTGTGTGTGATGCGGAGAGTTAGAAAACCAAGAAGGGAAGACCGCGAGAGGCGTTTCATGGAAGTGCTCCGCTAACGCCATGGGTGCGGGATTGCGTTGCTGGTGTTTTGGATTTATTTTCTGCGACATCTGCGGCGGGGGGCTTGCAGCATGACGTTGTTAGATGATGGTTATTGGTAAACGCTAGTGCTGAATTAGACTCGGACAGGCTTTGTATATAATGGTAATGCTCATCTAACCGGAAAGATCCGAGACGTGATTGTGAGCGATTAATGTGAGACTGGGGGTAGTTATGTGGGGATAGTTGCGTAGGGAAAAGGCAAATGCACGATAATGCGTGGATTGTTGTGGAGTCTAACACGAGCAAAATGGTTGCAAGGTCGTAAGGTAGCTTCAGCTGCTTTAGGGCAATTCGTTTAGGAGTTGTTCGGTTACAAATTCAGATCAGAATGAGGGCTTCAGAATAGCGTTGATCTGGAGCTCCAATATGATTCTGAGGCGACTGTTCGGTTGAATTCCAGTTTAACTTGGTTTTAGCCGTAAAATTTTAATGCTCCTTTGACCGCCTAAAAAACACGCTGAAAGTTACTAAAAATTCGTAACTTTCCTGTATCCCTTCAGCTGGTGTTTCGTCCTTCTGTTATCGATAAGATCTGGCCAATAGAATCAATAGGATCAAGGATCCGTGATCATACGCGTACTTTTGATTCTGGTGTTCGCGCACGGTCCGCCTCTCGTACCACCAGTGGAAGGGATAAGGGAGTGTTCGGTTGCAATCTGAGGTTTTTTCAATCTGAGGTTGCTCCGTGCTTTCACCGGCGTCAACTAGTAGATATTTAGCGGCGCTTTATCTGGTAGTCGTAGTCAATCTGATCTGAAGCCGAGTGTTCGGTTGAGCGCTCTGGGAGCCCCGTATCGCGTACGCCGCCATTGATTTGAAGTCACTTGAGCAGCTTCCTAAACACCTCGGCCGCATCCGCGTCACGTTATAGAGCCTCCGCTTATAGAGTAACTGCGTCGTCCACACCGTCCCGCGCCATATATCAGTGTGTTGAGTACGAACGCCGCCCGGTTAGATGAGAATTGCGAAGGAAAAAATCAGGAGAAGGACTGTAGCTGCAGCAGCAATATCGTCGGTGGGAGGGGTGGTGGGGGCATACTGGGTAGGGTGGACGATTGGGCGCATGCACGAGCAGAGCTCCAGATTCAATCTGGAATCTGGAACTGAAACTGAGGGCTCCTTATTGATCTGACGCCAAGAGCTTCAGTTCAACTACTATATACGGTATGGCGTGCGAATTTGACGCGCTTGCCGATCTGGAGGAGCTTCAGATTGAAAAGTCGCCAGATACACCGAACACTCGCCTCCAGATC